>ERZ894240.229-NODE-229-length-69558-cov-100.297814_pt1 | contig 69558 bp, 81 predicted proteins | sample MGYA00380298_ERZ894240 | MGnify/ENA primary metagenome ERZ894240 (study PRJEB32331, sample SAMN06328419) | human gut metagenome | biome: human gut microbiome; feature: stool | host: Homo sapiens | collected 2014-06-27 ... | reverse complement strand
CGTTTTAGAGGAAAGCCTCCATATCGAAATGATATGGAGGCTTTTTGTGTTTATAGGTATAATATCCCTTTGCTTTTACGTTTATATATCCTCCCCGGTACACGTCCTCTTGCAGTTCAATATCCTCCCCAGTTTACTCTCTTCTATCTTAATTCTTCCCCTCCCCAGGAGGAGTACCCGAAAGAGGGAGGTGGTAGGTGGGAAATAAATTCCTCTCGGCCTTCCTATTATCAAGCGGAAGCGTAATTTCCTTATCAGAGAAGACTTAAAGTAATCCTACTCTTTGCATTATAATTGCATGTTTATGATAAAATATATACTGTTGTATTATCAATGTAATATGGTCTCCCCTAAGTAATAAACCAATGATTAAAACTACTTAAAACCAGGAAATTATATCATATTTTTGCTTTCGTATTTAGTGCTTTATTCGTACCTTTACTTCGTATTAAAAGGTACTATAATTCCTTTATTTACTGAACATTATTTTTTTATTAAAAGAAAATTCGATTTTAATAAAACAAAAAACAGCCATTCGCTGTTGTTACTATAGAATTGAAAGCGACATGAGAACAACTGTAAAGACATTTTTGGTATTTGTGCTACTTATGGTGACGTGTAGTCTTGGTAGCAGAGCCGTCAACTTTACGGGGATGGTTGAAAAAGCTGCATCTACTTGTGAGGTGAGTGCTTCTTCATCATCATTAAAGAATGCTTCTTCGGATAATGTCGCTAATAATACAAGAAGCAACTTATTTACAAATTCCAAGTTTATGTGGACCACGGATGCCGAACTTGGAAGCAAACCTATCTCTGAAAGATATTCTTTTAATCCTTATCGTTTTCGTAGAGCTATTGAAACAGCGTCTGTAATGAGAGGCTTTTTGATGATTTCTTCTCACCACAACTTGTTGGTACACGACCAATCCAAATTGTATTATTCAGATAAAGACCCGCATTACACATCCTTCAGTAGTGAATACTACATCTATACTTTGCGGCGGATTGTGATTTAAACTTCCTTTTTATTTAGTTTTCCCTTTTTTCCCTTTACTTCTTTCCCTAAATATGGCTGAAAGCAGGTGACCTTTTACAACCCTATGTCTTGGGGTAGGTTATACGGGCGTTAGCGGCATGTCTATGCTGTGAAGGGGAGAACTGTATCCATGCGCTTAATTTTAAAAATCAATTTAATACAAACCCATTTAATTTTTTCATCATGGAAACTATTCAAAAGAAATCCGCCTCTTTTAAAGGCATCAAGTCCGCCGGTTGGGTAATCGTAATTTGCTTTATCGTTGCCGTGCTTATTTTTCACTTTGTGTTGGGAAACCCCTCTAACTTCATGAACAATGACCCGAACAACCATCCGCTGCCAGGGAACTTCCTCGGTACTATCTACAAAGGTGGATTCATCGTTCCGGTTATTCAGACTCTCTTGCTGACCGTTATTGCACTGAGTATTGAACGCTACATCGCTATTGGTGCTGCTTTCGGTAAAGGTTCATTGGCTAAATTCGTTGCTAACATCAAAGCTGCTTTGGCTGCCGGTGATATGAAGAAGGCTCAGGAACTTTGTGACAATCAACGTGGCTCTGTAGCCAATGTAGTAAATGCTACTCTGAAGAAGTATGCTGAAATGGAGAATGATACGACTCTTGCTAAAGACCAGAAGTTACTTGCCATCCAGAAAGAGTTGGAAGAAGCTACCGCATTGGAACTGCCGATGATGGAACAGAACCTGCCTATTATCGGTACTATCACTACTCTGGGTACATTGATGGGATTGCTCGGTACGGTTATCGGTATGATCCGTTCGTTTGCCGCTCTGGCTGCCGGAGGTTCTGCTGACTCTATGGCATTGTCACAAGGTATTTCCGAGGCTTTGATTAATACTGCCTTCGGTATCTTAACCGGTGCATTGGCCGTTATCTCCTATAACTATTATACCAATAAGATTGATAAGTTAACTTACAGCCTTGACGAGGTTGGTTTCTCTATCGTGCAGACATTTGCAGCTACGCATAAATAAATCGGTCGAACCCTTTTAAAATACTACAATTATGGGTAGAGCGAAAATAAAAAAGAAAAGTACGTTCATCGACATGACCGCGATGAGTGACGTGACTGTATTGCTGCTGACATTCTTCATGTTGACGTCTACGTTCGTGAAGAAAGAGCCGGTACAGGTTACCACTCCGGGGTCCGTATCCGAGATTAAGATCCCGGAAACGAATATCCTACAAATATTGGTCGATCCGGAGGGAAAAGTATTTATGAGTCTGGACAAACAGTCTGACTTGAAAGATGTGCTGGAAGCAATGGGGCAAGAATATGGAGTGACTTTCACTCCGGAGGAAACTAAAAAATTCTCATTGGTATCTACTTTCGGGGTACCGATGAAGAGTATGAAGAAGTACCTTGATTTGCCGCAGGATCAGCAAGACGCTGTGTTAAAGAATGAGGGGATACCTACCGACAGTATCGATAATCAGTTCAAAGCCTGGGTACGCAATGCCCGTGCCGCGAACAAAGATTTACGTATCGCCATCAAGGCGGATGCCAATACTCCTTATTCCGTAATCAAGAATGTGATGAACTCACTTCAGGACCTCAGAGAGAACCGGTATAACCTGATTACTTCTCTGAAGACTACTTCTGAAGACTAACAGAAAGGAAATATTATGGCTGAAATACAAGAAAGCGGCAATAAGAATAAAGGCGGAAAAAATAAGCAGAAGAAAATGACCGTCAGGGTGGACTTTACACCGATGGTGGACATGAATATGTTGCTGATTACCTTCTTTATGCTTTGTACTTCACTGAGCAAACCTCAGACAATGGAGATAAGCATGCCGAGCAATGACAAGAATGTTACCGAAGAGCAGCAGTCCAAAGTGAAGGCTTCACAGGCTATCACATTGCTGTTGGGAGGTGACGATAAATTGTATTATTACGATGGAGAGCCCAACTATAAGGATTATAGTTCGCTGAAGGAAACAACCTATAAGGCGGATGGTCTGAGAGCAATGCTTTTGCAACGTAATAGAGCTGCTGTAAATGAAGTGAACGAACTGAAACAGCAGAAACTGAATCTTAAGATATCAGAAGAAGAGTTTACGAAGAAAGTGGGGGAAATTAAGAGTGGAAAGGATACCCCGACCGTGATTATCAAAGCCACCGATGACGCTTCGTACAAGAATCTGATTGATGCACTCGATGAAATGCAGATATGTAATATAGGTAAGTATGTGATTACGGACATCGCTGAAGCCGACCAGTTCCTGATAAAGAACTACGATAGCAAAGGTGAATTGTCGCAGAACATTGCCGAATAATGTGTAACACCTAAAAAAGTAAGAATATGGCTAAAGTAGATTTAAGTTCTTCGGAATGGTGTGACCTGATATTCAGTGGCAAGAATAAGGCATACGGTGCCTATCAGTTAAGAGAGAAATCTCCGAAGCGTCATAATATCGCTGTGATACTGGTGATTGTCATCGCATTGATAGGGTTTAGTATCCCTACTTTGATAAAGATGGCTACGCCGAAGCAGAAGGAAGTGATGACCGAGGTGACTACCTTGTCTCAATTGGAAGAACCGGAAATTAAGCAGGAAGAAATGAAAAGAGTGGAGCCCGTTGCTCCCCCGCCTCCTGCACTGAAGAGCTCTATCAAATTCACGGCTCCCGTCATCAAGAAGGACGAGGAAGTGAGAGATGAGGATGAAATAAAGAGCCAGCATGAACTGGCGGAAACGAAGGTGACTATTTCTATCGCTGACGTGAAAGGTAACGACGAAGAGCATGGTAAGGATATTGCCGACCTGAAACAAGTGGTTACCCAAGCTGAACCGGAACCTGAAAAGGTTTTCGATATGGTAGAACAGATGCCTCAGTTCCCTGGTGGGCAGGCTGAGATGATGCAGTTCATCAGCAAGAATATGAAGTATCCGACTATTGCCCAGGAAAACGGAACGCAGGGACGTGTGACTTGCCAGTTTGTAGTAGGTGCGGATGGTCGTGTGCGTGATGTGAATGTGCTGAGAGGTGTAGACCCTTACTTGGACAAAGAAGCTGTCCGTGTGATTATGTCCATGCCTAAGTGGATTCCCGGTAAACAGAATGGTAAAGCTGTATCGGTGAAGTATACAATTCCGGTAGTGTTTAGGTTACAATAATAATGTGTGTGTCATGAAAACGGTGAAACAACTTCAACTTTTGAGTTTGGCAGTGATGCTGCTTGCAGTGTCTGCCTGCCAAAGTAAGCCTAAGGATGGGCTGACGGATACGTACACTTCGGGTGTGATAGCAATTGCTGCGGACGAAAGTTTCCAGCCTATCGTACAGGAAGAGGTGGATGTATTTGAAGGACTGTTTCCTCTGGCAGGAATTGTGCCCCGTTATGTGACGGAAGTGGAAGCCGTCAATCTATTGCTCAAGGACAGTCTGCGGTTGGCTATAACCAGTCGCAGGCTGACACCGGAGGAGGTGAACTCTTTCAATAGCCGGAAGTTCTTCCCGCAGGAGATAAAGATTGCTACGGATGGGCTAGCGTTGATTACGAACAGGGAGAATCCTGATACGTTGATCACCGTGAACGAAATTCGCAGCATCCTGACGGGAAAGGTTACACAATGGAAGGAGATTTATCCGGCATCCCGGCTGAAGGATATCTGCCTGGTATTTGATAACAAAAACTCCAGTACCGTGCGTTTTGCGGTAGATTCCATTTGTAAGGGTGCTCCGTTATCGGACCAGGTGAAAGCATTGAAAACCAACAGAGAGGTCATCGACTTTGTGTCAAAGACTCCTGATGCTATCGGTATTATCGGCGTGAATTGGCTGAGCGACCGTAATGACAGCACAGGGCTCTCCTTCAGCAAAGAAGTACGTGTGATGTCCGTCAGCGCTGCCGACAAGGCGACGCCGGAAAACAGTTTCAAACCCTATCAGGCATATTTGTTTTACGGTGATTATCCGTTGGCACGCAGCATCTATGCCCTGTTAAACGATCCGCGGAGCGCGCTTCCGTGGGGATTTGCCTCCTTCCTCGCTTCCGACCGGGGACAGCGGATTATTTTAAAGTCGGGATTAGTACCCGCTACCCAACAGGTACGGGTGGTGAATATAAAAGATAAATAACTAAAATGAGTGCTATTATGAAAACGATGTTAGTTCTTAGTATGGGAGCGTTGCTGTTGGCCGGCACACTTTCCGCACAAACGCCTGTACCCGAATGGCAGGCTGGGGTAGATAAAGTAAAAACCTTGATTCAGTCCAATCCCGCACAAGCTTCCGAGGAGGCTGGGGAGTTGCTGAAAGGGAAGAATAAAAAGAATGTGGATCTTGTGACTTCCGTAGCCCATGTTTATCTGGACGCCGGAAAGATCACCGAAGCTCAGGAATATCTGGCTATGGCAAAGAAAGCCAATAACAAGGATCCCAAGGTGTCTGTATTGGAGGGGGATATTGCCCTTGCACAAAAGAATATTGGACAAGCTTGCCAACTTTATGAGCAAGCCATCTATTTTGATCCGAATTGCAAGGAAGCCTACCTGAAGTATGCGCAGGCTTATAAGTCTGCCAGTCCTACACAGGCCATTGAAAAGTTGGAGCAGCTCAAAGCTGTAGATCCGAACTGTCTGGAAGCTGACAGGGAACTGGCTGAGGTATATTATTCCGGCAACCGTTTTGGCAAAGCTGCCGAGATGTATGCGAAATTCATCGACACGCCTCTTGCTACGGAAGATGATATGCTGAAATATGCTTTTGCCCTGTTCCTGAATCATGATTTTGAGAAATCATTGCAGGTTGCACAGAAGGGGTTGCAGAAGAATGCACGCCACGCTGCCTTCAACCGCCTTGTCATGTATAACAATACGGACCTGAAACGCTATGAAGATGCCGAGAAGGCTGCTGATGCTTTTTTCAATGCTTCGGACCGTGCAGACTATTCTTATTTGGATTACCGCTATTATGGCGCTTTACTGAGTGCATTGAAGAAATATGATAAAGCTATTATAGAATATGGCAAAGCATTGGATAAGGATAATACACAAGTGGACTTGTGGCGTGAAATATCCGATGCCCATGAAATGAACAATAATTATGCAGAGGCTATTGCGGCTTACCGCAAATATTACGATGCATTAGCTAAAGACAAGAAGACTCCTGAAACATTATTCCAGTTAGGACGTCTTTATTACGGACAGGGCACATCTTCGGATTCGCTCGCCGTGCAGCCTGCCGACCGTAAACTGGCGTTGCAGTCTGCTGACTCTGTGTTCGCACTTGTTTCCGAACAAGCTCCTGACAGTTATCTGGGAGAAATGTGGCGTGCCCGAACCCATTCTGCTATGGACCCCGAAACTACTGACGGGTTGGCGAAACCTTATTATGAAAAGGTAATGGACATGCTGCTGAGTAAAAACGAACCGAAGTATAACTCTGCGTTGATAGAGTGCTACAGTTATCTGGGCTACTACTATCTGTTGAAGAGCGACTATCCTGCTTCGAAAGAGTTCTGGAATAAAATTCTGGCTATAGACCCCGCCAATGCTACTGCCAAAAAGGCGTTGGAAGGCATCAAATAGCAACAATTTTAGTTGTTTGTCGTGTCGGGAGGAGTGGAGAGTGATTCTTAGCTCCTCCTTTTTTTATGTTTTTTTCTGTAAACGCTTGGATTATTAAAAAGATTATCTACCTTTGCGGTGTACTAATAAACTAATACACTAATATTGGGGTTAACAAGGTATCAGATACCAGTTGACAAGGCCTTCTCCTTGTATCTTGTTTCCTTGCCACCTATAAAAACATATAAGTATGCTACAGGTAGAAAACATTTCGTTCAGTTATCGTCGGGGTAAAAAAGAAGTCCTGCACGATTTTTCGCTCTCGTTAGAGAAGGGTAGGGTATACGGGTTACTGGGAAAGAACGGTGCCGGCAAATCTACACTGCTTTATCTGATGAGCGGTTTGCTTACTCCCAAGAGTGGGAAAATAATGTACCATGATACCGATGTACGCCGTCGGTTGCCTATCACACTACAGGACATGTTCCTGGTTCCCGAAGAATTTGAATTACCTCCTATATCTTTAGTCAGCTACGTGGAGTTGAACAGCCAGTTCTATCCCCGTTTCAGTAAGGAGGACATGGTGAAATACCTGCATTACTTCGAAATGGAGCAGGATATTGATCTGGGAGCCTTGTCTATGGGGCAGAAGAAGAAAGTCTTTATGAGCTTTGCATTGGCTACCCACACCTCACTGCTGATTATGGACGAACCGACCAATGGTCTTGATATTCCGGGTAAGAGCCAGTTCCGTAAATTTATAGCTTCGGGCATGTCGGACGACAGAACCATTATTATCTCTACCCACCAGGTGCGGGATATTGATAAGATACTGGATCATGTGGTGATTATGGATAACAGTCATGTGTTGCTCGACGCATCCACTGCCAACATCTGTAGTAAGTTTCTTTTCGTTGAAAGCGATGACCGCGAATTGGCAGAAGCAGCAATATACACGCTTCCTTCCATACAGGGTAATTTCCTGATGTTGCCGAATACGGATGATGAAGAGTCGGAGATCAATCTTGAATTGTTGTTCGGTGCTGCGCTTACGGACCCTGAGAAAATAAAAGGAATGTTTCACCCTAAACAGAATGAACAATGATACGCGATACCTTTTTTAGTGCACCCCGTTTTGTGAACTTATGTCGCAAAGAAATGGTGGAGAGTTGGAAGGCAAATTTGCTCCGCTTCGTAATGATGTACGGTATAATGGCGATTGCTTTCGTATGGAACGGATATTTTCAATATAATTATCCGGAAGGTCTGATTAATAGAGGGATAACTCAGGATCCTATCTGGAATTTCGAGTTAGGAGCTTTCGTCTGGGCACTTGTTATTATGGGGCTTTTGAGTGCTTCGTTTATAATGGAGCGCATGAAGACTAAAACGAGTCGGATAGCTATGTTGATGATTCCTGCCACAATGTTCGAAAAGTTTTTCTCACGTTGGCTGGTATTTACCTTCGGTTTCCTTATCGTATTTCTAATAGCTTTCAAACTGGCGGACTGGACACGTGTAACAGTTTATATGATTAGTTATCCCGAGTTGAAAGGCATTATTGCTTCTACTCCGCTTTCCCATCTGGTAGGAAAAGAACAATTCTGGACGGTTTTTGATGATTGCAATTATTTCATGTTGGGAGTAAGTGCTTATTTCTTTGCACAGTCCCTGTTTGTTTTGGGTAGCTCCATTTGGCCAAAGAATTCATTTGTGAAGACTTTTTCAGCTATTGTTGTGATTGCTATAGTTTATATAGCGATAGGCTCAGTATTAGCGAAAATGCTATTTGAAGGTCGCGGTGGTGGAGTAAATCAGACCGTATCGGATGAAACGATGACACTCTCATCTACGGTAATCTTTTTCGCAATGGCCGTCTTTAACTGGGTAGTTGCTTATTTCCGTTTCAAAGAGTCTGAAATCATTAACCGCTGGTAAGTATGAATTTTAAAGAAAGTAAAGCCATCTATCTTCAAATAGCAGATCGCATTTGTGACGAGGTACTTCTCGGGCAATATCGGGAAGAGGAACGCATACCATCCGTCAGAGAATATGCAGCTGTGGTAGAGGTGAACGCCAATACAGTGATGCGTTCATACGATTATCTGCAATCGCAGGAAGTTATCTATAACAAACGTGGTATCGGTTATTTTGTCGCTTCCGGTGCTCGCGCGTTAATCCTTTCATTGCGTAAAGAGTATTTTCTCAAAGAAGAAGTTGATTATTTCTTCAAGCAGATGTATACCCTCGGTATTTCGGCGGAGGACATGTCTGCTATGTACAGAGAATTTAGTAAGAAACAAAAATAAAGAAGAAGATTATGAAACGAACAACTTATATAATATTTGGAATGTTGCTTACCGGATTGGTTGTGGTGTGCGCTGGCATATTCTACGCCTCTATGCAAGTTACAGGTTGGGATAATATTTTCCTGGATATTAAAGGAGAAAAGAAGGCGGTTCAACTGCCGGAATGCAAAGTTATACAGATGGTGGCGGTTAGAAATATCATCACTACCGGCGAGGGCGAAGAGAAGGGAATAAGAATGCCGGCATTTGGAGGGCTTCCTTTGAAAATTACTCCTGCCGAAGCTGGACGGGGAACTTTCACTTATGCTTCCGGTATGGATGAATTCATGACGATGAACTCAGTTGGAGATACATTACGTATCGTATTTGATTTTCCTAATGATAAGCTTGAAAAGAAATATCAGGATCTGTATTGGCTTAATTTGCGCTCCGAAGAGATGACTATAGCTCTGCCGGATCATGTTCAGTTCTTACAGACCAGTCTTGAAGCTCAAAAAATGACTGTTGAAGGGTTAACCCGCGATTCATTGTCTTTGATGGTGCAAGATTATGCTACCATAAATGACTGTAATTTTAGAGCTCTAACAGTCCAGAATGGTGCGTGGTTGTTTAATACTGGCAAAGCGGATAATTTGTATCTTCATCTGAACGGGATACGGAGTTGGAATGTGAATGCAAGTTCTTTCCATGTTGATACGGAATATCTATATGCTCATGGTTATCAAAAATGTACTTTGGAAAATGGCGAATGTCGCCAGGTAGTTTGGATGCCTCAATCTAAAGACGCTTCATTGGATATAAAGTTGAAAGAAGCTGCAACAGTAGTTGTGAAATAACAATAGGTATTGTCAGGATACGAAAAAAGACCGTTGAAAAACGGTCTTTTTTATTTAGTTGCGGAGATCCGACCTTATATGTAAACTTACATTATTCGGCATATCTGAATATCAATCTAATACGCTTTCTGATTCAGTTGTTTTTATAGGGTATTTGTCCGAAATCTGTCCGAGGATAAATCTCGTAATGTGATTTTTACTGCTCTTTTTTATTTGGTACAATCATCTAATATTTGGATATAATATATTCTATTTTCCCAAATCTGATCCGCTTGCAATGGCACATATTACATTGTCTTTCTCGGGGACATGTTTTTTAATTTCTTTGATCTGTTCTTGAAGTTTACCTATTTCGCGATTTAATTCTTCATTTCTTATTTTTAATTCTTTATTTTCTTCTTTTAAATGCTGAAAAAGGGCGTCTGTAGGTTCAGGAGTTATGAACTTTTCTCCTTTTCCAGTGATAAGCCACATAATATTGACTTGAGGATATATGATTAATATATCATTCAATACGCCTGAAGTTATATCATTGTTTAGACTTGTCACATAGGTTGATGTACGGCCTATGCTGATGGAAAACTCACGTCGTGATAGCTCTAATGCCTCGCAAAGAGCAATTAATCTATCTCGAACAGCCGATGATTTTTGTTTTGTACCCATAATAAAAGTTAATCGAACTATATATAATTCACATTTCATTTGTTTTTAAACTATATATTGTTCATATTTGCATTGTATTTTAAATCACACGAAACAAATGTACAAAGAAATCGAAACCCCTGCAATAGCGAAAAAACGCTATTACTTTAAAAAAGGCTATCGTCAAGTGACTATAGCCCAGAAAGATGAAGTTCGCAAGAACTTGATGCATGCATTAGGCATTACACGTTACACTTACTTTTCGCACTTACTTAATAGTGGTATTGTGGATATCACTATGTCGAAGTATGAAGTAATCACTGACATTCTCCAGAGATATGGAGTGGTTGATATTTGGGAGATTGTTCCTGAAGATCAAAATATACGATGATATGGCTGCATTGTCGAATAGAGAAATACAAATCGCGGAACGTATAGCTTGGGGGGCTTCCCAAAAAGAAGTTGCTGATGATCTTGGTATTTCTCGCTATACCGTGGATAATATTCTTCGTAAGATATATCAAAAACTTCATATCGGTAAGATAAATGAGCTGTCTGCATGGTGGTTTTGCACGCACTTCAACATTAGCTTTGAGCTATCACCTTTAAAGCGTGCCATTGGTGCAGTGGCTTTGGTTGTTTTGATAATCTTTAATGATTTTATTTCAGATGGTTCCTATTGTCGTAGTCGAGGACGGAAAGTAAAAACGGAGGAGTTGGTGCGCTTGAAAGAAGTAGCTTAATTATTTCTTTAATACATGGGTGATAAGTTAATAACTAAAGAAATATGAGCAAATATACAGCAAAGCAAATAGCTGAATCTGACGAACTGTTTGAAAAGCAAATACATAAAGTCAGAAAATTTTATTTGAGCCGTAATCCCGATAAAATGATGATGCTTGAAGAAAGAAAAGCCGTCATTAAAGAACGAAATAAAGGTCTTTCCCCGGAATATGACAAGGAGTATTATTGTGGAACTTGTGGAGCTAAAGACGGTGCGGAACATCCTAAAAGCGGATATTGCTTTTACTGTGATACTGATAATTGGATTTCAAAGAATAACTAATAACTAATTAACAATGAATCAAATGGATATAAAATTAAGCAAGATGCAGTTTATTCATTTAGAACATATCTGCAAAAAAGGATGGGGTGGTTATAGCAAACCATCCGATGAATTAGACAAAATGGTAGAAAACGGTTTATTGACAAAATCGGCTGGACCATTCGGAGATGTTGTTTATCGTCCAACTAACAAGGGATATGAGTTAATAAATTCCTAATAAAATTATTGAAAATATCATGACTACATCATTAATTCAATTTCACAAAACAGATAATGTCTGTCATTATGAACTAACTCAAGAAGGTAAAAAATGCCAGTTCCTCCAGTTCTTGATTAATACCAGTAACTTCACTTGGCGCAAAATACCGGAAGAAATCACTGAAGAAGACAAACGGCAAGAAGCCTCTATCCTATTGAGCAAACTTTGTGCTATTGGGTACTTGATTTTTCAGAAAAAGAGACCGGATGTTTCGCGTGCAGTCATTGCAACCGATTACATGAACAAAGAACCCGGACGGAGTGGGAAAACCTTATTTGTGAATTTCATAGCCAAGTTCATTCAAGCAGAACACATAACTGGTAGATTCATCGATATAAATAATGCTTTTATTTGGAATGACCTATCCTCACAGACCAAACTCGTTGTGCTTGATGATCTACCGGAAAACTTTGAATTTGATTGGTTATTTCCATGTATTAATGGAGACTGGGTGATCAATAGAAAAGGAAAACAAGTAGATATGATCCCTTATTCATATTCTCCCAAAATAGTTATCACAACTTTCTCGGAGATAGCTGGCAAAGGAGTTAGTGTCGATTATAGGAAATGGGAACTTCCCTTTTCTGATTATTACAATGCCAGCCATAGCCCCATTGATGATTTCGGAAAATGTTTCTTCACAGACTGGGATATCGAAGACTGGAAGTATGCTTATATGTTGATCGCTGACTGCGTACAACTTTATTTGAATTATGGACCTGTGTTAACCCAGGAAATTCTATGGGAAAGTAAAATAGAAGTCGAAATAGGGATGGATTTTACTTCTTGGGCAGACAACTATTTTTCAAATCCTTCATATCTAAATCAGACCATCTCCAGAAGAAAGCTATATGAACTATTCTATAAAGAGGATAATGCGAGACGTAAATATGTCTCATATACAGTTTTCAAATACAAGTTGGCTAAATATTGCAATGCAAAAAAGATAGCTTTTAGCACACAAATTTCAAATGGAACTGAGTTGTTTTCTTTTTCAAAAGTATAATAAATCATATATGAAAAAGCAGTATGTTATAGCACGTTATTTTCGAGGTTGGCACGTGGAAACAATGTGCCAACCTACAACAAAGAGGGATGCTGATAAACGATGTGCTAAACTACAAAAAAAAGCGTCCCCATTGACTGAATACAAGGTGCTCAAAATTGCCACTACGGATAAAAAAGTGACTTACATTTAACGTATAACAAATGGGAAAAAGAACAATGCAAATAGATGTAATAGGTTCAGTGGAAGGTACTGGATTTATGAAATGCAAATTGTATGCCGATGGGCGTGTATGTGTATTCTACATGACGGAGTCTAACTATAAAGCCTTGATGTATGATAAAATATTTATTCGTGATGGTCAAACTATTGATTCAGCAGGAGTTATAAATACGACCAACACTTTTATTGAAGAAGATTTATGAATGTTTGAGGAATACCGGCTTTGGGATTTAACTTCGGGTGTTCCTGAATTATTTCTCTAAATTCAAAGGGAAACAAAATTATACGATTAAGCAGCTAATAGGTGATTAACTTTTATATATAGGGCAATTATGGCAGAAGACAATCTTGCACTCGATATCCCTATCGAGATCTTATTCAAATACCTGCTCAAAGATTATCACAGAGAGCAACAGCGCACCCTGTATCTGGAGAGGCAAATCAAAAGTGTGCTGAAGCGGAATGCTTACCTGGAACAGGAAATCGGCAAGGTGAAACAGCAGCTACTGAAGAAGATAGAAAGGAGTGAGAAACAAATTGATTATTCGCAAGAAATCAGCCGGCTACACCAGGCTGTTTCCTGCCGGAACAATACCATTGAGCAACTCAGAAATGAGAATGCCCGGCTGAAAAATGAACTCGATACGTATATGCTGTTTCTTGGCAAAATTTAAGTCCTATCACTTAATCCTAAAAACAGTGTAATTCGTAGCGGCAACATATAAAACTCTTATGTACTTTACTAAAGATGATATAAAACGGATCAAGGAAGCTTCCAAAGGGAAGCTCCTTGATATTATCGGTGACTTTCACGAACTACGGAAACGGGGCGCTGAATATAAGTGCGAATGTCCCAAATGCCACGGACAGGAGAAGCTACATATTTCTCCGGCCAAACAGATTTTCAAATGCTTCAGTTGCCCGGATATAAAGGGTAAGGAACCGCTGGACTATTTGCAGAGGGCGGAAGATATGCAATTTCTGGAAGCCCTCGACCACCTGGCACGCAAGTTCAATGTACTGCTTGATCCAAAACCGGAGAAAAAGCCAGCCAAGCCTGCTAAAATGAAGAAACAAAGCAAGGAGGCCAAAGGAGAAAGCATTGATACATTCTGCGCCCGTATGCTTGCCGGTAGCGGACTGACCTATCAAGATGTGACGGCACATATCTTTAAAAAAGGAGATACACAGAGTATTTTTGAGGCAAAAACTTTCCGTCCGGGAACCATTGATGAATATGGTAATATCGTTGATGGGGATGATGTCATTATAGAATACTATGATCTGGACGGTATGCCGGTTACCTATATGCGCAAATTACCGGGACGTGGCAAGCAGGAACCCAAGGTGTATTATCGGGTCCGCTGGCAGTTCCCGGACGAACATCGGGACAAGGAAGGGAAACCGTTCAAATACAAATCTCCTGCCGGCAGCGGTACGCCCATATACATTCCGGAACGCATGAGGCAGATGTACAAAAAGAAAGAGCAATTTCCGAGACTCTACATCCAGGAAGGGGAAAAAAAAGCGGAGAAGGCTTGCAAACACGGTATTCCCTCAATAGCGGTTAGCGGTATTCAGAACCTGGGGCAGAAAGGGGCATTGCCGGAAGATCTCGTCAAGATTATCACCGTTTGCGGGGTCAAGGAAGTGGCCTTCATCTTTGATTCGGACTGGAATGATCTGTCCAACAATATAAAGTTTAATACTCCTGTTGATACACGTCCGCGGTGTTTCTTCGCCGCTGCCCGAAATTTCAAAGAATATATGCGGATGCTGAAGAACCGCGGCATCATGGTGGAAATATTCATTGGCCACATCAATAAAAACGATGAAGGTGACAAGGGATTGGATGATCTGTTGGCAAACAAACTGAGCGGCCATGAAGAAGAACTTGCCAAGGATCTGGAATTTGCCTGCAATGAGAAATCCGGAATCGGCAAGTATGTAGAAATATTTAAAATTACGGCATGGAACGATCAGAAAATACGTGAGTTATGGAATCTGCATAGCCACGAAAAATTTGCCGAGCAACACCGCGAAGTTTTACAGGAACTTCCGGAGTTTATCTTTGGCCGGTATGCCTATAAGTTTGACGAAAGCGGCAGGGTGGTATCCGCACTACCCTATGATGAAGATGAAAAATTCTGGAATGAAGATTTTAAGGAAACGAACGGTAACAGAATACCGGTGTTTGAATACGACTATGTGGCCGCCAAAACCTTTTTTCAAAACCGGGGGATCGGGCGATATCGTTTGCTCGATACGAAGTTGTGGACCTACATTCATCTGGATCCGCCAGTAGTCCGGACTATTGACGTAGAAGATGCACGCGATTTCATGTTCGCCTTTGCCGAACAGAATTGCAGCCGCTTCGTCAATAATCAGTTACTCAAGGGAGGCTCGCAATATGTCGGACCATTTCAGATGTCAAGGCTTGCTTTTATCCAACCCAATTTTATATCCCCGTCCCGTGATGAACAATACTTCTATTTCCGTGACCGCTGCTGGCATATCACACAACATGAAGTCAAAGAAGTGGGCTACGAAAGTATTACTCACCAGATATGGGAAGAACAGCGGAAAAACACCGATGCCAAATACCTCGGGCATCCCCTCATTGCCTTCAGAGAAAAAGCCGGCAAATATGATTATGAACTCTCTCTGGAAGGAAAGAAATGTCATTATCTGCAATTCCTGATCAATACCAGTAATTTTACCTGGAGAAAAAAAACTGAAGAGATTGAAGAAGACGAACTTTATGAAAACAACCTCCACTTGCTCAGTAAAATGTGTGCTATTGGCTATATGCTGATGGAGTGCAAGGACGCGAACGTGACACGTGCCGTTATTGGCATGGACGGCAAGCAGTCGGAAGTGGGCGACAGTAACGGCCGTAGCGGTAAATCGCTTGTTGGCGAATTAATGCGCCAGGTAGTTGATACAGTCTATATATCCGGAAAACGGACGGATATCTTCAATGACAGTTTCATTTGGAATGATATTGATGAACAGACCCGTCTGGTGTTTATTGATGATGTCATGCAGAATTTCAATTTTGAGTTTCTGTTTCCTAACCTTACCGGTGACTGGACTGTAAACAAGAAAGGAGGCGCACGTATCACCTATCCTTTCGCAAAGTCTCCTAAAGTATATATTCCAACGAACCATGCTATCCGTGGTACGGGTTCCAGTTATACTGACCGGCAATGGCTGATAGCCTTTTCTGATTTCTATAACGACCAGCATAAGCCTATGGATGATTTCGGGGTGTTATTCTTTTCCGAATGGGACTTCACGCAGTGGAACCTGACTTGGAACATGTTGGCCAACTGCATACAGCTTTACTTGAAATTTGGAGTTGTACAGGCACCGGGCGAACGCTTGCAGCAACGTAAGCTCAGACAGGAAATTGGCGAAACTCTTATATCCTGGGCGGATGAATATTTTAGTAGCGAAGAAAACCACCGCCGTACTCCCCGTAAGGAGATTTACGACAATTTCTGTAACTATGATCCGCAGCAACGCAAGTTTATCAGTGCTACGGCATTTAAAGACAAACTGAAGAAATATTGCGAATGGAAAGGCTGGGTATTCAATCCGCATAAGTATGACGCAAAAAGCGGTTTGCCCCTCTTCCTGGATAAAGACGGAAAGCCGGTTATAGATGACAAATCCGGAGGGATTGAATACTTTACCATAGGAAAAGCAGCTGGCGAACTGGCACCGCAGAGTGATCTTCCTGAAGCATCAACTAATAAGCTTGCATTCTGATGAACGATACACATTCCGATATTATAGCCCGGCTTATGCCTCTCTATGAGATGGCACCTGAGCGTTTCATGGCGTTCTATGATGCAGTATATCTGATGTGTATTGACTTGCCGGAAGGTGAACAGTTCCGTATTTCAGATCGTTGTCAGGAAAAAGACCTGAAGCTGTTTCAGGATATCGTGAAAATACTCATTGCGGAACAACCATACGATGTGCATACAGGACAGTTGGAGTTGTCGGATGATGTGGAGTACGTGAGACGGACAACGGGCTTTAGCCCCTCTGTAAATCGCTTCACTCCGAGACGGGAAAAGGAGTAGATTATGCCAATTTACTACGATGTAAAGATACATATTTTCAATGAATTACGCAAGAAATCATGCTAAAAAAAGAGCATAAAATATTGGTGGTCGTTTCACCGGATCCGGTCGAACGCAAGCAGCTGTTGAGTCGCCTGGTAGTACGGCTTGGCTTTGCCCGCATTCCTTCAGATGCGGCAAAAATCATATCGAATGATATCTTCAGTATAGACCTGGCAACGGCCTATTTCGTTTTCTGTAGTAATTATAATTTTCGTGGGGCCGTACTCACTAACCAACGTTTATATGAAATGGCTGCACGGGGCCTGTGTGTAGTTGTAGGAGTCCGTTCAATTCCCCGTGAGTACGAGTTCATTTGCAGAGTATTCTATCCGGAGGACCTTCCATAACAGGAGTATTCTTTTGATGATTACCGGTCATTCCGGGAAAACATAACACGGAGTATTCTTAAAAGTACATATTGAGTGTTTGCCTGCATCCGGCGGTACGTGAGTACAGTCGGATGCTATCTTTTCTTTCTTTTGCCCCTTCCCCCTTTCCCCCAACCCATTACAATAACGATTTGGACAAACGTGCATGAGCGACAGTCGTGGGAACTGCCGGAGGGGGTATATTATTCTTTTTTTTATTCTTCTTTTAAAAAGAGACTACCTTAAAAAACAGAAAAAAAATCGTGCATTCGTGCAGAAGTACTGTTGTTTTCTTATATCAATTTGATATGCAACAAATTACAGGCGCACAAAATCCGCACGAATTGCGCACAAATAGCGCACGAATTGTACTTTTTCGGGAAAAAGGCCGAAAAGTACGCAAACGGAAGAATTAGTGCGGGAATGTACGATTTTTGTGCGGGTGTAATCTATTGATATACAGGTGTGTATAAATGTGTACATGTACAAAAGTACTGCCGCACGAATTTTATACTATATCCGTGCAAGGACTTGGTTATATGCTCGGTATTTAGTATATTTGTGTAAAAATCAACACTTTAAATGATAAAGAAAGACCGATTTGTCTGTTGGCTGCCTTGCAAACCATATGTTAAGCAGTTCCTTTTGCATAATTTCAATACGCCTGATGATACCTGGACTGAAATCGTTAACCTGTCTTCCGACAAGGAGTTGCAGAACGATTTCCTTTCCCGGCTGTCCAAGCCCGGACGCTACGAGAACAAATACCGTAACCTCTACCGCTATACGGCCAATGTGGCGGTAGAGATACGTCGTGATGACTTCTACCGCTATGGCTGGTCGATGTCAAATACTGAAGTGGTGGCGTTCGGTACCAAGATTGAACGGCGGATCAAACAGATATTGTTCCTCTATCTTGATACCCATGTGAGTATGGGACTTCCATTATCAGCCGCTATCCGCAATTTCCAGACGAAGTTCGGATTTACTGAAGACACCTGGTCTTATGACACCATCCGCAGGGAGTATAACCGACACGGATATCGGAAGACAGTGGAGAATACTACTATTTTTGATTTTATTAACCGTATAATATTGGGGAAGTTGTCCGAGTTTGGGACAATTTCCCAGCAAGGAAGATTAGCGTATGAAAGTGATAAATTATGATTTTGAAAACATCGGAGGACTGTTGCAGGTGATTGCCGTTTCCCCGACTTCGTTTTTGCGGATCCGTAAGGATTATGCCGGTGGTCTGAACTACCTGGAGCTTCGCAACCGGGAGAACATTATTTCCATTCCGGTGTATGCCAATGACACTTATATATATAATGAGGACAAGGAGGTAAATGATGCGGGGGATTGCTGGAATGTGTCGGTTGAAGGGGTGATTCCGAAACTTTCCTCAGTGAATCATCAGCTGATGGAGACTCTGGAGCGTGGCTTGTGGTATGTATTGGCGGTGGACGGCAACGGCCAGGTCCATTGGTGCGGGCAAGAAGACGCGTTAATGTTGTTTGCCACGAACAAAACAAGCGGGCGTTCGGTTTCAGAACGGAACGGCACGTCTTTTACATTCACCTGTATCCAGGATGAACCCACCATCTTCATTGAAAATATAGAAGAAATGTAGCTGCATGACTTCTGCTGTTTATGTGTAACAGGCTTTAAATTATAGATTTATCTGCCGTCCGGCGGTGCCCTGTGTCCTTGGGCACCGCTTTTTTTGCATTTTTCTTTGCGCAAAAAAGTTATATGAACGAAACAGTTATCACACTTTTTGGAGCGATTGATCGCTTCTGGTATAACAAGAACTACCTGAAATACTTTTTGGACAAAGCAAAAGGGCAGCCGGTACGTCTGAAGGTTTCCAGTCCGGGCGGTGATGTGGCTGAAGCTATCGCCATGTCAAGCCTGATGGCCGATCATGGCAACGTGACGGTGGAGTTTATCAGCTTCAACGCTTCGGCAGCTACTATACTGGCGTTCGGTGCCAAGTCCATTGAGATGCACGAAGATGGCATGTGGCTGGCTCATAAGTGCAGCCTGGGCGTGGACATTTGGGGACAGCTCAACGCGGATCAGCTCGAAGACACCATCAAGGAGTTGCAGAACAAAAAGAAGAGTGCCGAGGCTATTGACCTGATGATCGCACAGAAGTACATCAACCGCAGCGGCAAGAGTCTGAAGGACGTTATCACCCTTATGGAAGAAGAACGCTGGATGCCTGCCGCAGAAGCCAAGGACTGGGGATTCATAGACAAGATTATTCCCGGTACCCATAAGAAGCCGCAAGTGACCGATGAGATAACGGACTGTTTTACCGCCAATGGTTTACCGTTGCCGGTACTCAATGCTTCCGAATCGGAAACGCAACCCAAAGGAAATGACAGAAACCTTGTTTCCCAAATCATTGACGGTATCAAAAGCCTGTTTCCTGCCAATAATACCTCTGAAGACATTTCTAATTCAAATACAGTTATTTCCATGCGTAAAGAATTTACTTTCATTAATCAGATCCTCAATTGTGAAGGCATTGAGGAAAAAGACGGTAAGATATCGCTTACCGTAGAGAACTTGCAGGCCATCAATAACGCCATCAAGGTAGCCAATGAAGCGAAAACCAAAGCTGAAAGCGATCTGACAGCCGCCAATACAGCCAGACAGACGGCCGAAAACAATCTGACGGCAGTTGTCAACGACCTCGATAGCCTGAGCGATAGCGTCAGGAATGCGGCCGACAACAAGACTAAGGTACAGGTTATCCGCAATATCGTGGCCAAGATTCCCGGAACGGCAACCGCCAGTCATCAGGAATCGAACGAGGACAGCAAATTTGCCGATATCGCTACGGATCCGATCAACAGTTATGAGAATGAATAACATCTAAACTATTCTATTTATGGATTTTAAAGCACCTATTGACATTACCACGGTTCTGACCGCGGTAAAAAAACACAGAGACATCCTGAAGGCGGTCGATAAGCTCGACGCTTCGGAGGTATTGAAACATTTCACTCCGGTACCGGGTATTACCGATTCCCTTGAATTGGGCAAGGTAGAAGGCGGCAGCATCTCCAGCAAGTACACCGGCAAGTTTACAGCCGGCAAGTATCTGGGTAAGATTGTTCCGCGTCGTCTGGTCGTTCGTCCCGTCGTGATGGAGATGTCCGATGAGCCGGAACGTTACCGCCGCACCTACATTGCTGAGGTACCCGGTACGCTCCGCAAAGAACATCCCTTCGAGTTGTGGCTGATCAACCACGGCCATGAACTGGCATCCAATGATTTGCTGTTTGCTCTTTTCACAGCGAAATACAGCGCTGATGAGAACAAGACGGACATTCAGGACTCTTTCGACGGTATCGGTACCATTGTTACCGAAGGCGAGGCAGTCGGAGATATCTCCAGTGCTGAAGGCAACGTATATGCCACCGGTGAGCTGACTCGTGCCAACATTGGCGAAAAGTTGCTGGAGATGTGGCGTCACATGCCGCGTACCTTCAAGCGCAAGAAGAACATCAAGATGTTCATTTCCGACGATTTGGGCGACATGTATGATGACTGGCGCAAAGATGAAGGTACTATCGTTATCGGATTAAAAGAAGATACTTCCGATACACAACACCTGCTCGGTTCCAACAACCGTTGTGAGCTGGTACGTGTTCCAAATCTTCCCGATGGTAGCCAGTTTATCATGCTGAGTACTAAAAATAACATTTGCTACGGATTTGACAAAGAGAGCGATTTCAAGTCTATCAAGCCGTTCAATTCCGGCAATCCTTATACGTTCGATGCTGCGGGCAAGTACGTGATTGGCTTCCAGTTCGTATCGGTGCATAAATCGGAGTTCTGCGTCAATGACCGTCCGGTGGATCCTGAAGGGACCAATCCATTCGGATATATCGAGGTCACAATTGCACCGGATGAAGCGAAGGCCAACGGTGGCAAATGGCGCATTCAGGGTGAAGAGGCTTGGCGTGATTCCGGTACGTATGTAGCGGTTCCCGGTGGTAAGGAATATACCGTCGAGTTCCTGGAGGCCGCCGGATATACCACTCCTGCCGTGCAGAAGAAAACTCCTGCTGCGGGTGCAGTAGAGAAAGTGACGGGTACATACGTTGTTAAATCTGAATAAATCCTGTGACTATGGCAGAAGTAGATCCTAAATTATGTATTGCCCTTGATGATATCAACGAGGCAATGGACTGCGAGAACCAGGATAATATGGGCGGTATCATACCGTCCGTTATCTTCGGTTATCATGCAGATGTGGCGACATGGCCGGACTACCCGAAAAAGACGGATGATCCGCTTTCACTGGAGGCCGCCGGTGCACTGGTCGGTGATCTTGTTATGAAAGAAGGTTGCCGGGCCTATAAGATGGATATCACTGACGAACTGGCTGAGTTCAAGATTACGGATCAGGGAGAAACCGGTGGTGAATCGTTCCTGATGGACTTGAATATCATTTCGGCCAAGATGCGGAAGAAGATATTCGGTTTTGAGAATGCGACCAAAGGCCGCAAGATGTTCTTTATCGTGACCGACAACAACGGCACGAACTACCTGATGGGTGACAAACGCCGCGGTGCTATGCGTGCCTCCGGAGATGGTTCTACCACCGGGGCAAACTCTACTGCGCGTAATCAGAACACACTTCATTATACTTTCACTGCACCGCGTAAATGTGTGTATGAAGGTGATGCGGAAGACATTCTCACTGTAAAGAACGCACCTGGAGGTTGATTTTTGTTTCTTCGTTTGGTTAGTTGCTTGTTTATGTCCGTCTCCGGAGTTTTTCCGGAAGGCGGACATTTTGTTTTGTCCTATCACAGCAATAAAATTCGCAACACCTTTGTATAACGTTAATATCAAGAATCATGGCTGAAATTACAAATGCTTATATCGTAGCCCGCAGAGAAGGTATCGCCTGGCTGAACTCTGCTAAGAGAGAATACAATACTGGTGTGGCTATCCTTGCTAAATCAGGTTACAAGACAATCGTATCATCCAAACTGGCTAAATTAGGCGAAAAGCCGCATACCCGCGAGAAGCTGGAATATGAAATCCGGCAGATGATTAAAGTCTGGTACCATCCGGATGATCCGCGCTTTGAGGATGTGGACCTGGCGGATGATGCGGTACCGGGTAATGACGGACGTTCTGAGACAGTTCCGGAAGAAACGGCGGCGGCTATCGTTACCATTGCGGAAAAAGAACTGGCACGTGAAACGGATGAACAGCCCGCTTATCCGCCTGTCATTGCCAAAATTATCTATGATTTCCGGGATTGCTACAATGAACGTTCACGGCTGCACCGGTTACTCTCCGAACAGGGTGAGACCAATACAGCGGCTGTATGTGCACAGCGCAAGGATATTGTTACCCGTATAGCCTTCCTCTCCAACCGCATGACATTGCTGGCTGCCATCAAACAGCAATATGAGCAGAAAAAGGAGTTGCCGACTGATGAGCAGCTGGACGAGCTTTATAAAAAAGTGGATGTTGCTGAAGAGAAGCCGGAAAAGGAAGATGAACAGACTGATATCAGTTCCCTTTCCGTCGAAGAACTGAAGAAAGCGAAATCCAATGCCAAGAGTAAGATTACCAAGGCAAAAAACATGTTGCTGTATTCTTCAGAGAGCAAACCTAAAGACGGCAAGGAAAACCCGCTTCCGGACTGCCCCAAACGTGTGAGATACGAGAAGAAGGTGGCTGATCAGGAGGCATTGGTAGAGAAAATAGAGTATAGACTGGCCGAGCTGCAATAATGTTGGTATGTTGCAGCGATATGAATGAGATGCCGGCGGAGAGAATGAAGGACAATGCGCTCCCTCTCCGCCAAACGGATGTGGCAGCCTCCGACCATGATCGGGTTTCGGAGAAGCTGCTGCATCCGGACGCTATGGGAATGCTGGTTCCCGGCAGAGATAAGCATTTCTATTCTTCCGGAGCATTTAACCTGATCCAGTTGATTTTATATATTTTGAAACAGACCGGTCCGGCACACCTGTTCTTGACTACTTACTCCATCTCGATGGATAGTATCAACGCCCTTCATCGTAAGGTCGAAACGAATGAACTGTTATCTGTACGGTTCTTAATAGACAACCGTGTACGCAGCATTTCACCGAAGCCGTTTGACTATCTGGTAACTACATTCCCGGACAGCTACCGCTGCCTGGCACTACATGCAAAAGTGGCGTTGCTGTATAACGAAGACTGGAAGATTACCGTTGTAGGCAGTCAGAATGCTACGCACAACCCGAAGCTGGAGCGTGGAATCATCCATACCGGTAGAGATATTTTTGACTTTGACTTTAAAATGTTGAATGATGAGTTTGACGCAGGAACAACGTGAGGAGATTGAGAAAATGGCGTATCGCCTTATCCCTCCGGGAATGATTGCAATCAATATCGGTGTGGATGAGACGGATTTTCTTGCAGAACTTCGTACTCCGGGCACTGAGGTGCGTACAGCTTTCTACCGGGGACATCTCAGACAGATGGTTGAAGTACGGGAGGCTATCATCAAGTCCGCCATCAACGGCAGCAATCCAGCACAACAGGAACTGATCAAGTTCTTTAAATCGCAAAAGCAATATCTTGAGTATGAGTAACAGCTTGACAACATCCAAAAGTAAATCTGCACTGGAGGAACAGTCATATGAACTCATCCGGCAGCACATTATTGATCCGGAAAACAGTCCGTTGCCGGAGCATCTTCGGGTGCAGTGCAACCGGGTATTGCAGATAGCCCGTTTGCTGGATGATTATCCCAATGAGAGCCATATCATCAACATCATGCTGGCGAAATACCGGATTTCACGTACACAGGTACGTAAGGATATCGCCCTGGCAAAAGAACTGTTCAAGACACAGCACCAGTTTGACTGGGATTTCTGGTTTGCTTGGATGATCAAGGACCAGATACAGCTTATCCGGGACTGTAAGCTCAGAGGTGATCTGAAGAACTGGAACAACGCCAAGAAGGTGCTACATCAGATGATTGGCGAACGTCCGGCTTCGGTTGAGGATCCGCGACGCATGGAGAAGAACGTGTTCTACATTCAGATCAACAGCATGGGGCAAAAGGTGGATATTCCGCTGGATGCCATCCGCAATCTTTCTCAGGAAGAGCAAAAGGTTTTGGTAGATTCGATGTACACACCTATTGACGATGTGCAGGCAGAAGAAATAATGAACTCATAAATATAACAGCCTTGGGCGGGCTTTGTAAAACCCATATAAAAGCAATGAGTATGAAAAGTTTTTTTATTAAAGTTATGGTTTTGGTAACGGTGTTGGCTATTCTTATGTTTGGCGTTCCTCATTATCGGATATGGTCCGCTGAACAAAGAGGCAAGGCTGAATTTGCAGAAGCTGAACAGAACCGGAAAATTAAGATTGAAGAGGCGAAAGCGAATCTGGAAGCAGAGAAACTGAATGCCCAGGCTGAAGTGGAACGTGCCAAAGGTGCGGCAGAAGCAATCAAGATTGAAAATGGCAGCATTACCCCCGCTTATATCCAATATTTGTGGGTACGTCAGCAGAATAATCTGAATGACAAGACTGTAGTTTATATTCCGACAGAAACAAACCTTCCGTTATTGGAAGCTACAAGAAACAAATAGCCTTGGGTGGGCTTTGTAAGACCCTTATACATATTATGAAAGAAATAGGATTAGGCGACAAAGTTCGCAGTAGTGTATCAGGCTTTTCAGGGACTATAACTGCTAAATGCGAGTACTTACATGGCACAACAACGTATGCTGTTACAGCCCCTGAGCCGTTAAATGGAGAAGTAAAAACAGAATGGTTCGCAGCCTCTGAACTCATAATTGAAGAGTAAGAGGCTTGACAGGTCCCGGAAAGGTTACTACTTTTTCGGGTTCTGTTAAATTAATACTTTCAAAACAGATTAATCATGAAGAAACTGACCAATAAACGCCTGATCTCTTATCTGGTTGACCACAAACATATTGATATGGTATCGGTCAGCAAGACACAGATTGTTTGCACCGTATCCGCAAAGTTTAAGCCGGATGAAGTAAAAAAACTATTAGATGATACAGGGCAGCCAATGCCCCGTATGACTTCTTCCGAAGGTGTGAACTATATTGTTTTCCCACGTTATTGATACGGCAGGACAATGGACGAAAACGTTTGGGAAGAGGTCATACAGGTCAATCCGGCACAGGCGGCATTCCTGGTAATGCCGTACAAGAACGGGTATGTCATCTATTCACGTGCAACGGGTAAATCATTCATTACCGGTGCCGTGATAGATGACAATATCCGGCTGATGCCTCGTGGTATTACCACGCTCACACAGGCTACCATTGGTCAGGCGCTCACTAAAACATTACCATCCGCTTTCAAGATGCTGGAGATGCTCGGTTACAAGCAATGGGATCCGGTCAGCAAGACCGGTGACTATGTGGTGTGCCGCAGTCCCATTGAAGGATGGTACAGGCCCTATGAACACATCATGTCGTTTGAGTACGGCATCAGCTTCTCCAATGGTCACATGCTCTACATACTTACGCAGGGCGGTAACAGCCGCGGTCCGAACGCGGATTACAACATCACCGACGAAGCGTTGACGCTTGATAAGGAGAAGTTTGACCAGGAGGCGGCACCGACCAACCGTGGTAATGAACACATCTTTGGTCGCAAGTCCAAGAATCCCGTTCTGAAACATCACGGCAACACCTTCCTCTCTTCCATGCCTTACACGCCTGAACAGAAATGGTTGCTTGAACCGGCCAAGTATTACGAAGAAGAACGCGGCATCCGGCTGTTTGATGTCTGGAATAAGATTGTGCGGTTACAGATGCAGCTCATTGATGCAAGGATTGCGAATGATGCGGGACTCTTCAAGGAGATCTGGAATGAAACCGTCCGTCTCCGTCAGAGTATCACACCGTTCGTTTCACGCGACGGCACGCTCTTTATCCTCGGCTCTATCTTCGACAATATCGCCAATGTGGGTATGAACTATATCCTGAACCAGTATAAGGTGATGGATAAGCTTTCCTTCATGATCGAGATACTGAACTTCATGGTGGATAAGATTGATAGCTGTTATTACCAACTGGATGAACGGCACGTGTATTACAATGCGACCAATGACGACTATATCCGTGACTTTGCCGAAGATCATAACTACAACTGGCAGCAGCTTGCCAATAACGATGACAGCCGGCGTGACCTGGACTGTACCCCCACGAAGCCGCTGGAACTGACGCCTGACTGGGGTTCTGCCGCCTCGTTCCTTGAAGTGGCACAGGAGCGCAATTATGATTTCGTGACGAAGCTGCTGACACGTGAGCCGGTGGATAACAATATCAATGAATTTTTTGTCAAGCGTGACGAAGAAGACGATACGATGGTCAACGCGCTGATGGATAAGTTCTGTCACTATTACCGTAACCATATCAACAAGCACCTGCATTATTACCGTGACCGCTACGGGGATGCACGCCGCGCCAACAATAAGAAATCCTATAATGAGCTTGCCATTGAGCGCCTGGAGAAACACGGCTGGACGGTGGAACAGCACACGCATGCGGGTATGGAGCCGCCGCAGCATGATAAATATCTGTTGTGGGCTTCTATCCTGGCGGAGAAGGACGAACGGTTCCCGAAGAAGCGTTTCAACGGCTCGAAATGCAAGTACACGCTTATATCCATGAACAACACGCGTGTCATTGAAGATCGTGAAGGACGGTTTGCCAAGGATAAGCGCAGCGAGCGCAACCAGTCCATCCTTCCTGAAGAGGCAACACACTTCGGGGATGCAGTCGATAAACGTGTCTGGACGAAGTACGGGCATCTGCTCAGGCAGGCATACGGGTTCGTGGACGCACGTATCTGATTCACTGCACATACATTCGCAACAGTTATCGCAATACTTATAACAGGACTCGCAACGATTGAGGACCGGATGCCGCATCGGAGGACAGGCGGAGGGTGTTTTCTTTAATGTAAAAACCTATTACTTTTGTCATATTTCCTTACTTTTTGCGGTTTCCCTTGCGCTTTTTGATAGGGCGCGGTAGGAAGAAACTTCCGTTTCTTTTTCCATTCGGATGGAAAACGGGGTGTTGTGTGTTCATTTTCAAGAAGGTAACTTTCTTATAACATTCATTAACAGAGTCCCCGGCGCGCGCAAAATCCGTACTGAAGAAATAGGCAGGCAAATCTATTTCCCCAGTACGGATTTTGCGCGCTTATAGAGGTAGGAAGCATCGCTTCCCGTGTTTGTTTGCACCCGTGCAGGTCCCCGGTCTTTTCTGTTTCAAATTCTTAGGTAGGGACCGTAGAGCGGTAAGCGTTCCGCTTGACGTACCTCCGTTTCTCTTCCGGAACTCCTTTTTATTTCTGCATGTCTGTATGCGGTCAGGTAGTCTTTTGAGTCCGCAAATGTAGGGCACCGGTCTGACAAGCAAGGTCAGGCGTTGTCCGCTAAAAAATCTCCACCTTGCAGGTAGTATTCAAGCCTCCGGTTTTAGTCGGAACCTTGCAGAATGTCATCCTCGGCACCTCAATTATTGCGGCATCAAAAGGCAACCATACCGCACGTCATACAGACACGCCGGAATAAAAAAAAAGTCGTTCCGGGAAACGGAGAATCTGAAAAAGGCTCCACCCGACGACTCCAAAAATCCAGAATAAAATTAAAACTTACAGTTATGGCAGCAAAAAGAAACATTCCCGAAGCATGGAAAAATCAGTGGCATAAACCGATGATTTCCTTATTTGACTACATACCGGCAAGATACGAGGCTACAGAACGGGAAAAACAAATCCGCTCACTGATATGGGACTTCAAGGCTGGGAAACGCAGCAAACAGGTAGCGGCTATCGTAGCGGGTAAGATAGCGGAAAAATTCGGTTCGTTTGCCGATACCATTGTGTTTGTCTGTGTTCCTGCAAGTTCGGCAGAACGGACGGAAAAACGCTATCGGGACTTTTGCGAAGAGGTTTCCAACCTTTGCGGGTGTATGAATGGCTACAAAGCCGTGAAAGTGGGCGGAAAACGTATGACCATCCACGAAACCAAGAAAGGCAAAAGCATACAGAACACGGAAACTATTACGCTGAATACTGACTTTTTCAACGGGAAGCGGGTACTGGTTTTTGATGACATACTAACGAAAGGACACAGCTACGCACAATTTGCGTGCGCACTGGAGCAATTAGGTGCGGAAGTGTTGGGAGGTTATTTTTTAGGTAGAACAATTCTTTCTTATAACTAATATATATTTTTTGTTATGAATACTTTATTCGATAATGATTGCCGCTACATGAGTGACAGTGAACTGATTTACGAGATTAGCAATAACAGGCAGATTGTTTCAGACGTTGAACGCAGCAACGGGGAGATAGATATAGACAGGCTGTTTGCATCTTTGACGCCTGGACGCAAGAAAGTAGCTGTGGCAGCGGTGGAGATGTACAAGAGACAGCAGTCTCAACAGGTTGAACGCAGGCAGATTCTTTCAAGCAAGGATGTATACGAACTGATGCAGCCGTTAATAGGTGATTTACGGAATGAAGAGTTTTGGGTCGTGGCTATTAATAATGCATCCAGAATAATCAAGAAAGTACAGGTTTCAGTAGGCGGTATAGACCAGACTTCGGCAGATGTACGGCTGATAATGCAGGTGTTGATAAATACGGGAGCTTCGCAGTTTGCAGCGGTACACAATCATCCGAGCGGCAACAGCCGACCGAGCAATGAGGACAAGAGGCTGACGGAACAGCTTAAAAAGGCGGCAGCGTTATTCAATATTCGGATGATGGACCACGTAATTATAACGAATGACGGATATTATAGCTTTTGCGATGAAGGGATGATTTGACGGATGGGGTGCGGGCGCACCCATTCCGTTTGCTCGCACGCTCGCAAACGGAATGGGACCCAAAGCGGTATTTTGTTTTATGTTTCCCGTTCCTTCAACCACGGAGGGGCTTTTTTTGTCCTATGAAAGCGGATGGTATGATTGTACCTTTGTGACAAAAAAAGATATGATACGCTTTATTACCAAGTTTGTCGGTACCTATGGGTATGATTCCCTGAAGGAGTTCTTTCTTTCGGTGGCGCCCAGTTTCAAATATAACCTGCAACTGCCGGCTATCTCCTTCAGTGCAATCACTGCGGTAGTCAGTGAATGGATAGGTATTACCCCGTTGCTGGCGATGGCCATGCTGATCGCCATTGTTTCCGAGATGTGGACGGGCATCAGGGCAAGCAAGATTCAGGGCATAGGATTTGAATCCTTCCGTTTCTCACGCTGTATCATCAAGCTGTGTATCTGGCTGACCATCATTTATATCACCCACTCATTCTATCTGGAGAGCAAGGCGGGGGCTGAAGAAAGCTTCATCATGCTGCTGGCCACCCTATTCTTTTCCATTGTCAAAGTGTTCGTCATGACCTGGTTCTGTGTGGAGCACGTGACAAGCATACTGGAGAACCTGGCGGTTATTGACGGCAAGCCTAAAGATACGCTGATCAGGCAGGTGGGCATGTTGTGGGTGACGGTTACAGACAAGTTTAAAAAGAAGGTAGATGAGACGGAACGTTAGCTATATGTTGTTATGTGCGGTTATTGCGCTTCTTTCCTATCAAGTCGGCTATTGGCTGGGATCCCGTCACCGGAGTATTGTCCGCGTTCCGGAAACGGTGGTCAGGCATGATACGATACGACCTGCCATTCCGGAACCGGAGGTAATTGTCCGTGAGGTACCCGCAGAAGTGGATACGGCGGCTATACTGACCGACTATTTCTCGGAGAAGCATTATCTCGATACGATTATTGAGCGTCCTTACCTGCGGGTGGAAATGACCGATGTCATATCCCGCAATGCGCTACTTGACCGTACTGTAGTGGTGGATTACCGGCAACCGGTTGTTTATAACAATGCCCTGGCTCTAGGATTGGATGCCGGGCGTTACAGCTGTGTGTTATCCGCGGGGTATCGGCGTAGGTCGTGGGAGTTCAAGGCGGGCTATGACCTGTACAATAAATCACTGGTGTTGGGTATATCTAAAGATCTGTGGAGATGGTAGCGAATTTGGTCAATAACACGTATCTGTTTTCCGCCGATATGGAGGATATCCGTATTACGGACGTACACGAAAAACTGGTTTTCAAGATGACGGTTGACGGGCAGGAGGCGCTTTCTGAAGTGTACTATCCGGACAGTGGGAACGCAGTCGTCATTTGCGATCCGGGTGATATCATCAATGAATATTTCGTTCGTCCGGAACTGGGAGGCGGTGATGACCGGATCATATTGCCGCCCATGACGGTACAACTGTCCCTTTCAGACAGCGAGGCAACTGCTGACTACACGCTTTATGTGTTCCACTCAAGATACCGCGTGTCTTTCGAGCCGCTGACCGGCTTCATATTTTATTCCCGCTATAAAATCAAGCATATCAGGCAGAATACGATTGATTACCTTTCCTTCTTCGTGTCTGACAAGACAAAAGTGTATCTGGATATCATCCACCTGGAATCCGGCAGCAGCGTCAAGAAAACCGTTGAGCTGCAACTCTCCGATGCCAACCGGATGATGGCATATAACATGAGTCCGGTTAAGGTGGGCAAACTCGCGAGTCTCAGGGCCGACAATATCTTATCGTATGATGCACGCATCACCGATGGCACATTGACGGACCTTGTAAGGTATGTCATTGACCGGAAAAGCCACCGTGAAATGCACCAATTTCTTTATTACAATGTATTCGGGTTGCCGGAATCCATATCATTCTCAGGATTGGTGCAGTATAGTCCGGAACTGGAGGGTGATATCGCGGACATGGTGAAGCTGAAAAGGAGATTCAATCCGTTTTTCAATGATCTGCGCACGGTCAACACCGGGTATTTGGACGAAAACAAATACAAGGCCCTGATAGACATGCTTACCTCTCCGGTACAGCGATGGTACGACACGCCTTCGTTGCCGATGGAGATCATCATCACAGATATTGACTTTACCCATACGAAAATGGGTAACCAGCGGGTAAACGTGAATCTGACCTTCTGCCCGGCAAGCCGGAAGCATCAGGTATTTGACAGGTACTCGTTTGGGGGAGGTATCTTCGATTATACATTTGACAGGACATTTGAATAAATAATATACACAATGGAAACAATACGCAGAAATTTGGCATTGGCCGATATGGATATCCGCAGGGATGAACGCGGGAACCGGCGCGTCTTTTCGATAAAATTCGTCAGCAAGGAGGGTAAGGTCTACTTTATCCCGCAGGCATACGCCTGTGGTGCCGGACGCATGAACATGAAGGAATACCAGCTTCGGGGGGTACAGCCCTGCGACTGCAAGGGCAATCCCGAAGGGCATCCCTATCCCGTGGATATAGACCTGATACTGGAGTATAACAAAATGAAAATCGTATTCTGATGAACATACTGTTTAATTCAAGCGGCATTCCCCTGCTGATGCAGTCCACGTACATATTCGGAGAGACAACCGGGGCACCGCAGAACGAGATGAAGGACCGTGCCCGGATCCTGTCGCCATACGACTTGTCGAATGTCAGTTACATAGATATCGACGGGGTGAAAGTACGCCCGTGGGGAGACGAGAACGATTTCCCGCAGAAGGCGGCCGAAGAGATCGGAAATACCAGTGTGCTTAATACCGGCTTGAAATTTCTCCGTAACCTGACACTTGGGCAGGGCATTTATCCTTGTACGGTGAACGGTTACGATGATGGCGGTAACGAGATACTGAAGCCCGTTACGGATAGCCGGGTACAGGCTTTTGTTGCTTCCCGGAATGTAAGACGCTACATGGAGAAGGTACTGCGGGATTATCTGAAGTTCGGTAACGGTGCTGTCCAGTTCGTTCCATCGGCAGCGGGTAATTCCTTTGCAGGAGTTAATCCGATAAATGCGCTTTATCGGCGCTATTCCGAAGTGGATGAGTACGGAGCATGTAAATGTATTGTTTCCGGATATTGGCCGCAGCATCCGGGCAAGGGGCAGTACACCAAGCTGGAGGTATTATCTGAATATGATCCGCAGATGCACGCCGAAGTACTGAAGTTTGCCGGGAAGATGAAGAACGGATTCATCCTGCCGGTACGTGACAGCTGGAGCAATGATGACCTTTACGGCATGCCTGTATGGTGGCCGGCATACGTTTGCGGATGGGTGGAGATTGCCCATCTCATCCCCCATTTCCTCAAGAAAGCATACAAGAACCAAATTACCTGGAAGTGGCATGTACAGATACCGTATTCTTATTGGGAGAAGAAATACCCTTCCAAGGACTATTCCGTCACAGAACGCGAAGCGGCCATTCAGAAGTATATGGACTCGGTAGAACAGAATCTTTGCGGCCCGGACAATGCGGAGAAACCGATCTTCTCACATTATGCCGTCAATGAGATGAACGGCAGGATTGAAGAGGAATGGAAGATCAAGCCGTTGGAGAATAAATACCAGGGCAGCGACAACCTTCCGGTATCGGCAGCCGCCAACTCCGAGATATTGTTTGCCTTAATGGTCAATCCCAATGTGCTTGGTGCCGGTATGCCGGGCGGTACATACGCCGGCAATCAGGGCGGTTCCAATATACGTGAGGCGTTCCTCGTGAATATTGCCAATGCCTGGATTGACCGGCAGAATATTCTGGATCCGATTGAACTCTACATAAAAATGAACGGTATGCCGGAGTGTGAGTTGCGTTTCCGCAATACCATTTTAGTAACCCTCGATACCGGAAGCGGTACCAAAAAAACGTTGAGCTAATGATATTCAGTGCAGAGAAATGGAACAAGGGTGCCGAACTCAAGGCACTGATGAAGGTGAATACCGCGATTTCGTTTGATATGATGGAAGCACCGCTTCGGGGTGCCTTCCGGCAATTCCTGTTTCCACTACTGGGGGATGCGATGGCGGCCGAAGTGATTGAGATATATAATTTCGGTCCGAATCCGGATGTGTTGGAACCGAATACTGAAGGGGCAACTGAACGGGAAAAACTGGATGCTCGGCTGCTTGAGATCTGCCAGCGCGCGAACGCGAACCTGGCGTTCTGGAATGATTTCGATGAAATCAGTGTCCGGATTACGGATGCGGGATTTCAACGGCAGAAGTCCGACAATGAAACCTTTCAAGGGGTATATAAGTACCAGGAAGACAATCTTCGGCAGTCTTTCCGCAACAAGGGGTTCAATGCGCTGGATGAGCTGCTTGAGTTCCTGTATGCCCATATAGCGGAATATCCGGAATTTGCCGCCTCGAAAGCCTACCAAGACCGGAAATCCGCCATTGTCCGCAGTACTGCAGACGTGAATGATGTCTGTTTCATTGGCGGCAGCCGGATTATCTTCCTGCGGTTGCAGCCGCATCTGAAATTTGTGGAGGAAATGCTGCTTCAGCCGGCTATCGGTGACAGGCTCTATGAGCATCTGATTGACGGGCTGGTCAATCCCCCTGAAGATGAAGAACAACAGAAGAATGTGGAACGCTTGCGTCTGGCTTGTTCCCGCTATATTGGGACAATGGCGGTCAGACGGCTGTTGATGGAGACGGGCAGCATTACAGACCGCGGACTGTACTTTACAACAATCCGGTCAGGTGAAAAGGGTAATGAACAGAAAGAGCCGGTTGATACGAAACGGATAGCCGTACAGATACAGAACCTGAAGGCGGATGCCGACATGTATATGACCGCATTGCTGCGGATTGCCCGTAGTTATTTTACTGATTACTATGCCGGTGATCCCCGTAGGATATTCGACCGGGACAATGACCGTAAACGTACATTCTGGGTATGAGAGAGCTTCGTATTGCATATCGCAGCTTCGGAGTCCGGCGTGAGGTTATACGCCGGGTGCCTCAGAAATGGGAAGAGCTGACACCGTCGCAGTTCCTGCTTGTGTCACGGTTTTACCTTCAGGAGACGGATGAATCATCCTTCCTGAAGGAGTTCTATCCCCTGCCTTCCGGTGTCATTGCGGACAGCTATTACAGGTATAAGCTGAGTGAGCTGATAGAGTTCATCAGCGACTGTCGTGTCCGGATGGATCGCTTTATTCTTTCCGGTGTGTCCGGATTGAAAGCACCGGGTGAACGCCTGAAGGGGATGTGTTTCGAGCACTTCATGCATGTGGACACCGCCTTCAACCGCTATGCGCGTGACGGCAAGGATGCCTCACTGGATGCTTTCATATCAATGCTGTACCTGAAGGATAACGAATATATTGTCCTACCGGCAGGTGGAAAAAACGGCTTATTTAGCAGGCAGAAACCGCTGATACTGCAAAAACGGCTGTCGGAAGTGGCGAAGATAGACAGGCATGTCAAGTATGCTATATTCCTGAACTATGTTTTTGTCAAAAGGTGGCTTTCCAAGGCGTTCCCTTTCCTGTTTCCGTTGAACGAAGATCCGGAACCGGAGAAGAACAACAAGAAACCGACCGCGCCATCGGTCAACTGGCTTGATATCTTTGATGCTTTTGTCGGTGATGATGTGGCGTTGCTGGAGAAATACCAGGCGATGCCAGTGGCAACGGCGTTCCGCCTGCTTAATAAAAGAATACGTGACGCTCAAAAACAGAAGAAATGACATTTTCAGAGTACATAGAGAATTTGGCCGAACGCCATGTCGATATCCGGCACAAGGAGAATGACGAGGTACATTTCCTTTCATCCGAACGGGAGAAGCACACGGCACTGGACAGCGTGCTCCACTATCCGGCGGTGATTCTGGACCGTGGCTCAGGGTTCGGATATGGCGGTGCTACGGGGGCATACCTGAAGGATCGTGATTATCTGCTCTTTGTATTGGAACATGTGTCCGATACTTCAGACTACGAACAGATAGAGGCCGCACTTGATAAGTGCGAGCGCATTCTTGATGAGATGCTGAACCAGGTACTTGAAGACAAAAGGAAGAACCGCCAATGGATTGCCTTTTCACTTGAAGAGGTAGAAGCGGATTATGTGGTGAATATTGATAGCCAGCTTTATGGGGTGATCGCGGCAATACACTTGTCGCAACCCTATAAGGCTGTTAACTGTAGGAAGGCATTCAACTGATATGGCAGATACGGTTGAAACACTTAAAGAATTAGCCCGGCAGGTACGATATGCTACGCAGGAGGGAGAAAACACGGGAGAACGTGTTGGACGTACCTTGGTGGGCATTTTGAATCTGTTATCACAGTGTTCTTTGGAAGAACTGAATAAAATCTTCCTTCATAAATCCAAGCCTGACGAAACTCCTTTCCTGCTGAAATTATTAGGAGGTGCCGAAGTTGGCGAAACAATAGACTCATTAGTTGCCGGGAAAGGGATTCTACTTAAAAATGGCCGTGTACAGGCTGATACTTTGGAAGCTCGTTTTGCTCTCATTGTTCAAGAAGTGATATTCAACCGGCTTTCTGCCATGGAAAGTGATTATTCTTTTTCTGAATCGGGCACGATTGAGAGCGTAGAACTTCTGGAGGATGGCACTTACCGTTTACCGCTCCGTAAACGTTTGGAGAATGATTTCACGGCTTTGGATGAAAATGATATCATTTACGGCATGGTAAACAACCTTGCCTCCGGAGGAGGAGATTATTATACTTCCTGGTTACGTGTCCTGCATGTGGATACTTCCGCTAATGTGATTACTGCTGTTCTGTATCCGGATAGTGAAGTTCCAGGGGGAAAGAATTACCCGCCGGAGCCATTGATGATAATAACGCGTCGCGGCAATCCGGTCAATGAAGATCGTCAGGCGTACTGGTATCTTTCTACTCGTGAGAAATGTATCTGCATGCTCGATGGCGTAACGAAACCCATACTGGAAGAGCATAATTACGCCATTATCATCGGCAGACTGAAACAGTTATCATTATTCGATAACCTGCCTATAAATTACCGGCATAGCTATGTCTATTGCAGGGGTATAGCCTTTCAGGAACGCCTACAGATTCAGTATCCGGGGATTCCTGTCGTTTCCCTTGTGGACCGCGGAGACTGGAGCTCCGAGGTTGCTGCTTCTGATAATCCCTATTCTGTATCTTCTACGTCTGCGGATACCGTATGGCATTACGGGTGTCGTTGGCAATGTCTGATTAACGGCACGCTTGATGAGCCCCGATTCGGTTCGACGGGATGGGCCATGAAAGAAGGAAACCCAAACTTCTCTATTGATATATCTTCTGCCAACGATTGGAGGATAGACCTGGACAAGATGGATGAAAACGGCAATCTTGTTGATGATCTGGACGTGCTCACTATAACCGGAATGCTATATAACCGGGATGTTACTGAACATATACTTGATGCTGATGTGGAGTGGACGCGTGATAGCGGTAATATTACGGAAGATAACGCCTGGGCAGTGAAACATGCCGACACGGGAAAAGTGCTGGTGCTCAGGCGTGATGATCTCGGAACGAACTTTGTGCAGGTCGGTTCCTGTAAATTTAAGACTACCGTGCTGCTGCGTGACGGTAAGAATGTATACCCTGATGAAATAGAAGTTGTGATATGAAGACAAAGAAAATAGAAGTAAACTACAAACCTCTTAGCGTACATATGGCGATTAACGAGGTTGGTTCCGTATCATCATTGCAAACGTATGATGCGGTGACGGGAATCTTTGAGGCGGACTATACGTTGACGCCATTGGTGTTGTTGCCTCAATGTGATGTTGTTGACAAGGATGGTATTATTAAGGAATTTAATATAAATTCCTCTCTAACCAATCTTAAGTGGTATGAAATCATTGATGGCAAAAGAATCCTGATTGAAACGACGAATACCGGTTATGAAATCACTCAGGAAGGCTCAAATAAAGGTCAGATAAAAGTAAAGAAGAATGCCGCACTCTTGCACCCTATAACGTTGGATTTTTATGCAGAATACCTGGATACGCGCACAAATCAGATCATCGTTTACCGTCAGTCAAAATTAATAAAATGTATCAATGCTACCAATGCCAATCCTTTATTGACGCTTGATAGTGAATCTACCCATTTATACAACCCCTGGGAGGACCCTGTACAGCAGACCATAGTAGCTACCCTGATGGCAGGTGAAACCGATTTTACCGGTGTATCAGCAAAAAGAAAATTCTTCTGGTACAAACGTCGTGAAAATGGCACCCTGACGCTTGCCGGTTCTGATGAATTTGATCTTGATGTGGTCAGTGTGAATGATAATGTGCTTGTCATTGATCGCGAGGCGATAGGAGAAAAGGAGACCTACATTTGCAAGGCTACCTTTTCCCCTGATGGTTCCCCGGCTGCCTCACCGACGGATGCGGACCCTACGGCTACCACTACTATTGTGCGTCGTCTCCCGAATTATGATTACGACATAACCAATCTGCCGAACCGTATTGCTCCTGGAACAGTGACCGTAAATCCCAAAGTCGTGGTAACAGGAGCGAAAGGCATTATCGGCAATGCCATGCAGGAGTTGAAAGCGACCTGGTATAAGGACAGTACGGTTATCGGGACCGGTGAATCCCCCTCTCTTTCCGCCAATAATGTGACCAGCGGATTATTGGGTGTGGATATGACAGACAAGGGTAATTACAAGATACTGACAACCAGTGACGGAAAGGCAATATTAGCAAGTGCTGATAAAGTAATAATAGCAAAATAACAATTAAATTTTAAGAATATGGCTAATTACATCAAAGTAACAGAAAAGGTGGCTGCGTCAATGGGATTGACAAGCATCCGCAACAAGACTGCAGACGGGAATTATCTATTATGGCAGGCTGACATCCTGCGCTTTCCGGGAGACGACATATTTTCCCGTGCGGCTTATTGCGGTGGAGCCGTGCTGACTCCCAATGCCGCAAAAGAAGAAGTGGATGGTACTGATCATCCTGTGCAGGTTGCTACACCTGAAAGGTTCCTGTTTTCCTCGGAGCAATCTCCGTCTGAAGAGGAAAAATCGGAAATAAATAAGGAGGATGAGGTATGAGTATAGCAACCCGACAAGTGAATGTAAGATTTTCGCCGAAGGCGGGAACTTACACTACTATTATCCAGTCTCCAAGCGGGGACCTTTATCAGGAATTTGAAGGATCCGTGGGGGCAATCGGTGCTATATCGCCCGATTTTTCCCAGACGCAGCCGCAGTTGGTGTTTATTGCGACCTCGTCCCGCGTGGCGGAAGGTATTTCCATACCTATCTCTTGTGACTGGTATTTCAACAGTGTGAAGCTCACTTTCACCAATAATGTCTCCACTAATGTGTTTAATGGAGAGACAGGGCATTTCCGCAAGTTGCCGTATGTTGCAGGGACGCAGGATTATTGGGGCTTGAAAATCTTGAAAAACCTGGTTGTGGCTGCGGGCGCGGCTCCTTGCAGCATTAAGGGAGAAGCCATAGTCGTATATGGTAATGTCACCGATAAGGTAGAGGCTATCTACAATATCCCTATTCGTCGGGCTACCGGTTCTCCTTATTTTGTTACTATTGCCGCTGGAGATAACAAGTATTATACCATCACAGAAAAAGGCGGTAGCTGCATACTCAAGGCTATGACTTATCAGGCGGGTGTTTCTGTTACCTCTAATCTGACTTACAAGTGGTATAAGTTGGTTGGCGGTGCCTGGTCCTTACTCTCAGGAAAAACGGCGCAGACATTGACGGTTACAGGTGATATGGTAGATTGCTATTCCAGCTTCAAATGTGTTGTCTCGCAAGGGGGAACTGAAATCGGTACGGATATACAAGGCGTAATGGATGCTTCAGACCCTTATGATATCATTCCTAATCCAAGTCCGGCTGATGAGACGATTGTCGAAGAGGGCGATACTGTGGTGTATACTCCTATGGTTGTGAAAAGAGGCTCTACGACTAAGGCAATGGAGATGAACTTTAATTTTACCGCCATTGATAGTGTAGGACTTATCCTTGGGCAAGCTACTAACCAGGCAAACTTTACTGTGACCTATGCGATGTGTGAACAGGCTGGTACGGATGTAGGCGTGTATATTGAAACTGTGTCATAAATTTTAAAATGTAATTGTATGCCGATAGCGAGTGTAACAAGAAGTGTAAAGTATGCACAGAAGGGTGCTCCCGGAAAGAGTGGGCGTATTCCGTATCCGGCCGGAGAGTACAATCTATATACTTCCTATATTTGTACAGATACGGTTACTCCTTATGTGTTGGATGGGAAGTATTATGTAATGAATCGAAATACGACATGGGTAGGACAGGGTATGCCCTCAAATATCAATTCTCCTCAGAAGGATGTTGCGGTAAATGGATCGAAAGCCACTTGGACGCTTGTTGAAGACTATACAGCTATTTTCGTGGAGATTCTGATGGCTAACTTCGCTAAATTAGCGAGTGCCATCTTTTCAGGAGATTACATGTTTTCGCAGCAGGGGGTTGACGCTGATGGTAATCCGACATCGAATTATGAGGAATTTAATACGGGGAATTTTGTACCTAATCTGCTTCTGGATTTTGCCACGGGCTTATTCAAAGGGAATAAAGTAGAGTTGACGGGACAGATTTCTACCGCTTCTGAAGGTAAGCGAATTGTTATTGATCCAACTACTAATAGTATTGCGATGTATGATTTCCTTGGAAATCTTGTTGGAAAGATTAGCTTTTCTACTGTAGAAGACTATACTTCTCCTGTAATTGAACTATATGATATGGCTCCAACAGGTGTTATAGGTGGTAAGACGACAATTATGCCGGGTAGTGTATCGTTGGAATCTTTATATTTCGGTGATAAATATTCGGTTCATATATCTCCTTACATCGGCATTCAATTTCGAAAAAATGATGTTACAACTAAAACATATGGTAATAGTTAATTGATATACGAGAATTTATAATTACAAAACGAGATCAAAAAATAAATGTTGAATTTGGGCGTTTTTCGCTATAGTTTAAACGCCCCTTAAAAATACAATGGTATGGAAAAAGTTTATTTGAAGGATTCAGATGTAGTGAACGAATTGATAACCACAATTCCGGTTGCTACAACTGAGAAAAATGGTCTTAAACCCGCCAGTGATGTAAGAAAGGAAAAGATGATCGCAACCACAACCTCAAGAATTGTGTATGAAGGATCATCCTCAACAACAGCAATATCTACCTCCTTACTTATCAGTCTTGCCGCTTACGGTGGCGGGCCAATGACCTTATTCTATATGACCATTAACAGGTCAGTCGATGTTTTGAAAGCCCCCACTATCATTTTAAATCGGATAGGTGGGGCAAATGCTCCGACAACTCTACGATTTAAAATATGGTCAAACGAAAGTACCGGAGCGTTTAAAATCATATTAGAGCATACGCAACATACGCCATCCATATATATAAAGATTCTGAATACTATTATACCTACTTATGATATTGTACCTTTATCAGTAGCTAATCAAGATGAAGTTGACGCAGCGACATATATTGATGTGACACAATAATAGTAGGGGCACTATGCCCCTATTATCTAAAATGAAACCTGTGTTATAATTCCGTCCAGTCGGTTACCTCCTCTTCAATAACGTTACGAAACACGCAATCTGAGGTATAAAATCCTTGAAAACAGGTTGCAATAGAGTATTCAGTATTAAATTTTATTGCAAGATATAATTGTCCATTATACCTGCAATGTCCTAATTTAAAGTTTACAAGGTTATTGCCTCCCCATCCACCTGTCACATTCATGTCTTTTACAAGATACGACGCAGAACGAAACAACATGATATCGGCCTTGGCCATCATCGGACTGTAGTCTACACCTGCTCTTAACACAAACAAACTTCCCAGGACTCCGGCAGCATCTATTTTATCTGTTAAACCGGAAATAGGAACAAATAGCAGAATTCGACTTCCTGCCCCAATACTATTACTGTATCTCAGTTGTGTATATCTCATTTTGCCCGTTCCTGAAACCAAAGCAGTATATTCAACCTTAGACAAGCTATCTACAGTTACCTGCGCTACATTCTGATCGGCAGTTAATCCAATAATTGATGAGGGAGCATTGGTGAATGCAACTTCTGACAATTTTATCTTCTCCATACCATTGTATTTTTAAGGGGCAAAAGACATGGTACAAAAATAGGCGACCGTAGTCGCCCTCTTTTAAAATGAAAATTCTTTGACTGAATATCCCGCATCAGGTTCTTCAGGAACTTCAATCGGTGATTGGAAAGTAAAATTCATGTTACATGAGTAAGAAAGCGTTAATTGATTTGTTTTTGCAGTTCGAATAAATATATCAAGCATTGGCCCGTTAGCCGTTGATGCTTGATATAAAATTCGAGCTTTACTTATTACTCTGCCGGAATTTGCCAACTGAACAATAGATTGCCTATCACTATATCCATCAGCATGGATATATAGTAACTGAGAACTTGGAACCTCACTATTATAATAGTTGCCTACCATCAAGAGCACAGCATGAGGAACATTCCCATAACGCCCCAAAGCAATTCTGTACCATTTGCTTTGCGATACCCTTTCATCCGGAGTGTATCTTCCACACCCTCCAGATTGTACGACAATTCCAGGATTAACAAGTATATCATTACCGGAACCATCAACAGCTTTCACTTTACTTAGGCTATCCTTGGTTTCCAAGCCATTGTTGTAGTCCTTAATTGTAGTCTTCTCCATATCCTTGTATTTTTAACGGGCGTATGAAGCACAATTTGCCTCTGCTGAATTACTTTGTTATCTTCACGGGCAAAAATGATTTACGCATACATTAGGGTGAGTACCGATAAACAAACTGTCGAAAACCAGCGATTTGAAGTGCAGAATTTTGCCAATGAACGCAAATTAGTGATTGATAAGTGGGTTTCGGAAACGGTGTCAGGCACAAAGGCCGCTAAAGACAGAAAGTTGGGCCCACTTTTAAAGAGAATGAAGAAGGGTGATACGCTCATACTTTCTGAAATTAGCCGGTTAGGTCGTAATCTTATGGGAATTATGTCGATGCTCAACCTCTGCATGACGAAAGAAACCTTTGTGTTGACAGTAAAGGAAAGATATGAGCTTGGCAATAACATTAATAGCCAGGTACTGGCTTTCGCTTTCGGGCTGTCAGCTCAGATTGAGCGTGATTTAATTTCTCAACGTACCAAGGAGGGGCTTGCCAGGCGTAAAGCAAGCGGTCAGCAATTGGGTCGGAAGAAGGGCGATAAGAATACACATTATAAACTCACCGGAAAAGAAAATATAATCCGGACTATGCTTAATTATGGTTACTCAAAGGCTGCTATCTGTAGAAAACTGAAATGTAACTTTAAAACACTTGATGACCATTTATTAAGAATGAATGTCCTATGTACCGGCTAAGCTACATGCTACTTTTGCCTATATTTCATTCATTTATACATTATGGCAAAAGCAGAAGTTTTATTCAAGATCATCCGCAAATGGGAAGGCGGATGGAGTGATCACAAAAATGACAAAGGTGGTAAAACCAACATGGGTATTACCTTGTCAACATGGAGATCATGCGGTTATGACAAAGACGGTGATGGCGATATCGATGCGGATGATCTACGATTGATTACTCCGGAAGATGTATTCAATATCTTCAAAAAGTATTATTGGGACCGTTATCAGGCTGATTTTATACATAACCAGCCCATTGCCAACATTTGTGTGGACTGGGTATGGGCTTCCGGACGTTCGGGAATCACAAGGGTACAGCAACTCCTACAGATTAAGGTGGACGGTATTGTAGGGCCTCAGACGGTTGCCAGTATTAATCTGGCCAACCAGTGCCAGTTGTTTGAAGCTGTCAAGGCGGACCGGATCCGGTTTGTTGAAGAAATCTGTAAAAAGAATCCGTCGCAGCTTGTGTTCCGGAAAGGATGGTTGAACCGAATCAATGATTTCAAGTTCTCTGTTCGCTAATTTCTTGTCCTTTTTCCCACTCTCTTCAGCCTTTAGTTTTGTGCCTGAAACTAAAGGCTTTTTTATGGCAGAAGATACTAATCAGAGCAGACTGGTCACAGCACCGGAATTTAAAAAGAATGTAAGTACCTGGATGGACTCCATCATTGGCATGTCAGGAAGCATCCTTTATCTCAGGACTAAAGGTACCAATGAGTTAAACCGGAGTCTGGAGAAGAAAATGCGGTATGCCGAAGGGGGTACCGAAGATGATATAAACCGCATCGCATTCAAGTTCAAGCAATATGGCGTATTCGTTCATTACGGTGTGGGACGTGGATATACCCGCATCAATGGCATGGTAGTCAGAGGATATAATCTGTATAACCGGAAAAAGCGTACGTATCGCAACGAGGCCATCAGGACGGCACTGGTCAAGAAAGGCTACTCCAATGCGGAAATAAAAAAGCAGAAATACCGGACCGAGATCGGTACTTTCACCGTACTTCGCAGACCCGTTGATTTCATTGATGGAGTAATTGACAAACATATCACCGAGCTTGCGGATATCTCCGGAGAATATTACGGAGACAAGGCTTTCAAAAAGATACTGGACACATTTGGCAAACTAAAGATTCAGAAAAATGGCAAAAAGTAAGTCAGAAAAAAGAGGCATCTATCTTTATATAGATGGAAAGGAAATAGTCAATGATGTCAACCACATAGAGAAAGAGTGTCGGCAATTGACGCAGCAGCTGAAGACCATGACTATGGGCTCTGAGGAATACAACCGCACTATGGCGAAGATACAGCACCTTCAGGGCATACTCAAACAACATCGCCAGGAGATCAAAGGTATCACTACCGAGACCAAGAAAGCAACTGTCAGTATCGGCAGCATGGTAGATTGGTTTAACCGATTCGGTGGGGTTATCTTGTCTGTGATCGGTTTTCTGACCGGTGTAACTCTTGCATTACGCACCATCAGAGATGAACGCAACAAATTAGAAGAGTCACAAGCCGGGCTAAAAGCTTTGACCGGACTTGATGATGATAACATTGCCTGGCTGACAGAACAGGCTAAGACGCTTTCCACCACTATGACAAAAGAGGGATTGCGTGTCCGCCAGTCGGCTGCTGAGATTCTGGATGCGTTCATGTTGGTGGGTTCGGCCAAACCTGAATTGCTTGGAGATAAGGAGGCATTGAAGCAAGTAACAGAAGAAGCTATGCGGTTACAGGCGGCTGCTAAGGATATCACTCTCAATGAGGCGGTTGATTCGCTTACTTTGTCGCTTAATCAATATGGCGAAGCTGCTGATCAGGCAGGGCGTTTTTCTAATGTGTTGGCTGCCGGTTCCCAAGCCGGATCCGCCAATATCGCAAGCCAGGCAAAGGCAATCCGGAATGCAGGAACGGCAGCAGCTTCAGCAAATGTTCCCATTGAACAGACGGTCGCTTTGATTGAAACGCTTGCCTATCGGGGTATAAAGGATGAAGTGGCCGGAACGGGATTGAAAAAGTTCTTCCTAGTACTTCAGACCGGAGCGGATGAAATCAATCCCAAAATTGTAGGGTTGGATAAGGCACTGGAGAACCTGAAGAATAAGAATATGGATGCAGGCGCCATTAAAAAGATGTTCGGGGAAGAAGGTTATAACACGGCATCCGTAATCCTTCAGAACACGGAGATGGTGAAGGACTTCACAGCAGCTGTTACCGGTACGAATGTGGCGTATGAACAGGCAGCTATTAATAGTGATACTGCGCAGGCTAGATTAGAACAGGCGCGTAATAAAATGAAATTGGCGGCTATTGATTTGGGTGAAAAGCTAAATCCGGCTTTGGCGGTCAGCACTAATATGCTGACTTATGTTATTAAAATTTTGCCTGGACTGATTGATTGGTTCCAAAAATGGGGCACAACGATAATAGCCTTCATTATCCCATTGGCAACCTATTATGCCACTCTAAAACTAATCTCTCTTTATCATACTACTTACAATGCGATTCTTCGGGGAGGAATCACCATACAAACCGCATACCGGATAGCTACCATTGCCCTGAATGATGCACTGGCAGGAGACTATAAGGCCATAGCCAGGCTGATACTACAAATGCGTTCTCATAATATCATAACTCGGACAGTGGCAGCAAGCACACTTGTTTTTCGGGCAGCAATGGAGACTTTAACCTTTCGTTTTTCTGCCGCAACTAAAGCAATACGGGCGGCATGGGCAGTATTGGGATTAAATCCTTTTGTAGCCATAGCCACAGTCGTTGCAGCCGCAGCGACCGGACTGTATATTTATGCCCAACGCACTTCTGTAGCTGCACGTAGGCAAAAAGAGTTAGTGGATATGAATAGGGAGGCCGAAAAAAGCATCAGCGAAGAAAAGAATAAACTGGATGCCTTACGGAAGGTGCTTGAGGATTCTAAAGAACCATATGCAAAACGAAAGGCTGCATTAGAAGAAATTCAGTCCATTGTTCCGGAATATCATGCTTCACTGACTAAAGAAGGGACGCTTATCAACAACAACTCTCAGGCTTTGGATGGTTATGTAGAGAAGCTCCTTCTGACAGCTAAACAACAGATGGCAAACTCTAAATTACAGGAAGCGCTGAGCCAACGTAGCGAATGGGTACACGAGAACGGTCCGGATGCCATGAAGTTTAAGAATCTTGAATGGGAGATAAATGATCCTGTTAATATGGGAAAGTCTGTTGAGGAACTGGCTGCATCTAACGGGGTATCACCTACTGCGTATAAAGTATGGGCAACACAGAAAAAACGTCTTGATGGCAATGTGCGTTACTACGAGCAGATGATGCAGGACTATACAGCCCAATTACTCGCTATCAACGACAAGTACAAGACTGTTACTCCGGATCCTTTGTCCCCTGTCACTAATGGCGGTAGTGGAGGTACCGAATCAGAAGAAGAACGCAAGAAACGCGTGAGTAAGGAACTGGAGGATCTGGAGACGAAACACATGCAACAGATGACCCATCTGCAAAAACTGTATTTAGAGGGTGAGATTAAAACCAATGAAGAATATACTGCCTTGCAAATAGACCTGGAGAAAAAGACGTTGGATGAAAAACTAAAAATAGTTGGACTGGAACCTCATGAACGAGAAAAGTTACAGGTTAAAATGCTGGAGGCTCAGATTAAATTTAATGAAGAATGTAAAAAACTGGATGAAAAAGCTGAAAAAGAACGGCAAAAAGCCGCAGACAAAACAGCTAAAGAACGTCTTTCCATACGTCAGAAGCAATTACGTATAGAATTGGAGGAAGCTACTGCAAACCATTATAGAAATCTCACTTCAGAAGAAGAATTTGCAAAAGAGGTTAACGGCATCAGACAACGTTACTGGGAGGATTTACTTGATAACTATCAATTGACAGAGGAACAGCGGACAGAAATAGATAAAGAGCAGGCCGAAGCAAAAACAGATGCCGAGAAAGAAAAGTATGAGAAAACGATGGAGATGCACAAACAATATGTATCCATAGTAGAAAGTATTGCTGCTGATTTTGGTGAAACCATCGGTCAGATGATCGCTACCGGTGAGTTGTCATTAAAAGACTTCTTGAAAGAAACAATTCTGATGGCATTGGATGCTCTGGAGCGTGTCATTGAAATTTCCTGTTTGGAAGTAATGGTTAAGAATCTGGCAGCAACAGCCCCTTTATCATTTATTGGTGCAGCAAAAGCTGCCTTGCAAATAGCGGCTATCAAGGCATCCTTTGCAGTGGTTAAAGGCGTGGTTGGCAATTTTTACACCGGAGGTTACACGGGACATGGAGCCTGGGATCAACCGCAGGGTATTGTTCATTCTGATGAATTTGTAGCCAACCGTTTTGCGGTGGCCAATCCGAATTTGCGGCCGATATTCGATGTTATTGATGTGGCACAACGTACCGGAAATGTTGGTAACTTAACAGCTGAAGATATCGCAGCCGTGGCAGGATCCGGAAAGAATACGCATACCGTTCCAGCTAAGGCACCCGGAGCCAGTGCCACAACCACCACCAATGATCCGGCTATGGTGGCGATGCTCGTTGAATGTACCCGTGCGCTACGTAAACTTAAAAATCGTCTGGATGATCCGTTAGTAGCGGAGACTTATGTTACCGGTAAACGGGGTATCAATCAGGCTCAACGAGATTATAAAAAATTAGAGAATAACAAATCACGTAACAAGCAATGACCGAATTATACATTGACGGACAGTTGGCCGCCCTTCCTGAAGGATTCAACTTTACATTCACTTCCGAAAATCCATATTTCACCCGTAGTTCCAATTATTCGTTGGATATAGAACTTCCTATGCCGGCTAATCATGCCATATTCGGACATATTAACCGGATGGATGTAACAAAGAAAAAGACCATACTTCCCGCCATGCTCATTGTGGATGCCAGGTGCCTGCTTTATGGCAGCGCAGTTTTATTGTCGGTAGAGGACACATTGGTTAAAGTGCAGCTGGTATCTGGTAATGCGGAGTTTAATCTTCTTACGAATGATGATATCTATATTGATGAGTTAGAGCTGGGAGGTCCTTATATGCCTCCGCAGCCGGGAATCTTTCAATTCTTCTTACCGGAATCAGAAATGAAGGCAGCCTACGGCTCGGTAGATGAAGTGGATGGGGTTTTTCTCCCGGTATTTTATCAAGAAACAAAAGAGGAGAATTTGGTCAATAGAGTTACATATGAAGAGGGAACAACCAACTTTAATCCCGGCTCTAACATGTTTGTAGGAAGTTTCCAACCCTACCTGCTTACGGTCATCAAAAAACTGGTTGAATATTTCGGATATACCTTTGATACTACTTTCTTTGATAACAGCTTCTTGCGGAATATCTATATATGCAGTGCGGTAAACTCATTCCGCATTGAAACAGCATTGCCACACTGGACAGTTTCCGAGTTCTTTGATGAATTGGAGAAATTCCTGGGTGTCATTACCGTTGTAGACGAACATGCCAAAGTAGTACGCTTTGTTGAACTGAATAATTATTTCTCCAATCCCGATAAAGAGATCATTGATCACGCTGCATTGTTGCGTGAATATGCGGTCGAAGTGGACGAGGAGAAGAACGATAAGGATGTAACCTCTGGCAATGTCGGTTATGATCTTCCCTCCACTTCAGATGACGGCTACTTCCGACTGGATCGGTATCTGCTGAAGGCTGCTAAAAAGGCTGAATATGCCAACTATCAGGATATGAAAAATGCTTACGACAGTATGAATAATGAAGAACGGAAAAGGGTGATATTTGTCGTAGGTAAACGTTACTACATCAACTACAATGAGAATGAGACAGACACACTGCGTGAAGTCAATCTATATGCTGACCTTATCCGTGATCCGGAATCTTATGATACGGATGCCGAGCTGAAGATAGTCCCTGCCAAGATTGTACAATATGATCGTGGTACATGGAAACGGCTGGAACATAATTTCGATGTGGTGAGAACTGACACCAGCTTAGTTTTGAATATTCCCTTAATCAGCTATTACCGCAAAAATTATAATCCGGATTGGATAATCAGTCCTCAGGGTGAAGCTTTCAATATCCAAGAAGCCATCAGCGGTGATGTTGAGTTACCGGAAAAACAGCAAAAGAATGATCGTATGGAGATAGCTTTCAATACCGGAAAGTTCAATCGGCAGAACGTGACCTCTAACGGACAAACCAAACCTTACAGTCATGCTTATCCGTTTACCGACTACCAGCAGAAAACTGCTGCGCAGCTCACTGATTTTCTTCCGTATTCGCTCAGTCTGAATGACGTTTGTCCGGACAGCATAGGTCATCGGCTTTCTGTTCTGAAGATGTTTCATTCCAATATTCCCTATACTATCAATTTCCAGGCTAACCGTTTGCCGGATGTTAACAAGGTATTTCTTATTGGTAATAAGCAATATTTGTGCGAGAAGATTGAGGCGGAAATAGATGCGGATGGGTTAAATAGGGTGCTGAAGGGGACTTTTTACAGGGTAGAATAAAAATCCCCGTAGCGGTTCATACTACGGGGATAAGTGTCAATAAAACGTCTCTCAAGATATGGAGAGTGAACCTAATTGTTTGCTGATGTCCTGAAGAGCAAAATTAAATGTTTCCAGGTCTTTTTTGCTAAGTGTATAAACTTTGCCTCTTACTTTACTTCCGTTGATACGCTGGCTGAGCCATGCTGTACTTTTACCGAAATATTTTTTAGCAATGTAGCCTAACGGAATAATTTCTGTATAAGGGGCTATTTGCTGTTTTAATGTAACATAATTGATCTGTTCTTCCGCCTCTGATGCAATTTCCTTGTAGCCATTGATTAAAAAATCGGCTATTGCATCGACATCTTTCTGATCCGTGTACTTGCTGGTTATCTCGTCAGAGAGCGCAACATATTTCTCCATGGCATCCGGTGCACCGGAGTGAGCGATTTCATGCAATTTCTTTAAATCATCTTTAAGTGCCATAATCGTATTGTTTTATGCTCCCCATGTGGGGAGCTTGTTTAACTTCATTTTTCCAATTCATTTAGAACTTTTTCCAAAAGTGCTATCTGTTTGTCTGTTTCAAGTTTGGCATCCAGGAGTTCATTCATTTTCTGTGTACTCATTTGGTTCCCTGCATTCTTGAAAGTGTGTTCATACATTTTAGATAACAATTTTAACTGGGTAAGTTTTGCAACCAGTTGCATTTTGGTTTCTTTTTCCATATCTCTTCGTTTTAATGACAATGCAAATATACATAAAGTTTTATTTATGTGCAAATTCCATAAAGAAAAGTTTATGTATTTCGTTTTTTTTATGTATTTATCGTGAATTGGGGTGGAGAGGAACAGGCTTTCTTTGGGATATTAATTTCAATTTTATATTTTTGTGGCATCTAATGATGCCAATTGTTTTACATGACTTACATAGTGCCTTTAGTATTTTCATCAGTCAAACATCGCGATTTTAAAGGCATGAGTAGCGCATCTTCTTGTAAGGTGTGCTACTCTTTTTATAATAAGAACCCTAACAAAAGACCAACTAATAAAGCTATGGGAATGGCTACGAGCTGTTTTTTAACCCGGGTTATGTCTTTTCTTAAAGACATAACTTCTTTGATTATAACAGAAATATCATCATCTATAAAATACATAACAGCATTGTTTTTTGCAAAATTATTATAAATAATTGAAGTTGAAGCGGAGAAATAAAAAATCTCCGCTTTTTTTTCTCCTATCCATACACAACCATCACCTATATCCGATATAGACATCGTATTTTAGATGGCCTGAAACAAACGGGTGGAACCTATAACTGGTTTCGTCCGTTTGTGTTTATTGTATTTGTTGTGTTAAATTATGGTTAAATATTTTATAATTATTTGGTTATCAAATAATTATAAAATATATTTGTCTTTGAAAATGAAAACAAATCATATGAACAACAAGATTATGGAAACAAAAATCATTACAAGAGTGAATAACGTGGACATTATTGCCACAAGTGACGAACAATTGGTACCAATCCGGCCTATTTGCGAGGCGTTGGGGATTGATGTGGAAAGACAGCGTAGAAAGATTCAAGAGGACGAAGATTTGAATTCAACTGCCGCCCTGACGCCCGCGGTTGGAGCCGATGGGAAAGAGCGCGAAATGCTCTGCCTTCCCATCCGTTATATCTTCGGTTGGATGTTCACCATCAACCCCAAGAACGTGAAACCCGAAGCGCAGGAAGCCGTACGTATTTACCGACGCAAATGTTATGATGCCCTATACAGTCACTTCTTCGGAACACAAAAGAGACAGATAGAGCAGAATCGGGTAGAAATATCCCTGTTAGAGGAACTGGCCGATCTGAACCAGCAACAGCAGCAGTTGAAGCAGACCATCAACGAAAAACGCAAGAAGTTGGAGAAACTTCGCGAAGAGAGGCTGAAAAACGAACCACAGCTGTTTGATTGAAAAAGTACTGAAGGAGCGGAGAAATAAAAAATCTCCGCTTTTTTTGTCGTTTGGTAACTTATTTCGACCTTTGCAGTGCCCAATTAAACCAAACGTTTCAATTCCTTATGTCGTGTAACCCGTACTCAATCGGGTTCCGGGTGGTTCTGGTGGGCGCACGGCATAAGGAATTGATTTTTTGCAGGCAATTAATTAACATTTTAATATTATGGAAAAGAAGATTTCATGTTTATTGTTTTCTATTTTAGCTCTATCAGCTTGTAGTGTAAGTAATTTACCGGCACCTAAATCAGAGGTTTTTATGATTGACTATTCTATGTTGACGCAACAAGGGTATTTTGTAACAGAATCTAATTCTGTAAGTTTCGACTACGAAGCGATAGGTAGTATTTATGCTGAAGAAGTTGGTGGGTGGGTACCAAAAGATGGAAAGCCCAAATCTACGGATCCTAAAGAGAACTACTATATAAATTCCGGTCGGAAACATATTTATCAGAAACCTAATCTCCAAAATACCTATGTCAATATAGCGGATAAGCTAAAAGCTGTGGGAGCCAATGGGATTATTAATCTAAAAGTCAGCAATTATTCTAATAAAATTATAATTACAGGTATGGCTATCAAAAAAAAGGATTGACATAAATTTCAATTTTATAAAGAAATTAATCGAATAGTAGAACAGCTTAATTTCTTTATGAGCAATACTAACTTTATGAAAAGATATGGAAGCGGAGCTGGTAGACTCCGCTTTTTTCGTACATAGCTACGAAATAGTTCTTCAAATAAAAAATCTCCGCTTTTCTTTTGCTGTTTCAAAAGAAACCTGCATCTTTGCAGTGCGTAACATTTGATACAGGCGAGATAGTTCGCCAACTTTAGCCGTTGGCATTTTTTATGCCTATTGGCTTTATATATAGTTCCGACCCCCGTGTGGAGAGTTTAATGACCTCCCAGCCTGTATCAGGTGTTACGCAACGGGAAAGCGGAACTTTTTTAGTTCCCTTCCCGTCTCTATTAACCAACAACATATTGTTTCATTTTAATGCGTAACAAAAAATGAAAAAACAGAATCAAAGCGCCCACGAACGCTATGTATCCGCGGAGAAGATCCAGCAAGCATTTGCTCAGCTGGGCATTGAATTGTGCGCCGGACGTAAACGGATCCGTGCAACACAAAGTGAGAAATCCATTTCCATCTATGTCAATGGTGGAACAGTCAACATCACCTTTAATGAGAAAGGAGGCAAAGCATGATGTTCTTTGTTTACCATTTACAGACATACGCTCCGAAGAACCGGGCATGGAAAAAGGTGATCGATTACGTGAATAAGTACGAGTATGTTCTTATCAAGGATGAACTTTCCCTGGATGCGCTCAAGCATGAATTATGTGACGTAATTAACCGAATCAATGCGGATCATCCCAAACTGAAACGCATACAATATTCTGCCGGTCCTCTGGATGGCAGCCGTACCATACGTATAGAGGCTCGTGTTATAAGTGGCGGATGTCCGGATCTTGTGTTCTTTCTCGATATTTGCAAGGTTCGTTCCGTTTATCAATTTAGCGAGAAGGCTAATGTACTGGAGCAGAAAGGAGGCGAGAATGAATGATGAGTTCTTTATCACCAAAACTGTAGATACAGGTAGCGAAGGCACTAAGAATGTTAGATATCACGTTTATGCTCGTAATTGTGATGGTGAGATTAATGAGATAAGTTATGAAGAACTGATGCGGTTTAACCAGTTCCTTACCAATTTCTTAAAAGAGGAGGAGAGCAGCCATGAATAATCGTAGAAAAATAGGCTTTCGGGCATACAATGATGATGCTCAGGATCCCGAAGAAGATGAACTGAAGAGAGAACAGGCAGAACGGCAGAAAGCTATAGCCGAATTTATCGGCCATAACTATTCGCCTATTGGTACTACTTCGCAGAAGTGTTACAAGACTTCTGCGGAATTGGTGTACGATATATCCAATATCATTGCTGTCCGTCCGGCAGAGTTGGCCAAACAACTCAGTGATGCTGGCTATCGTGTGGAATATTTGGCAGGACAGCCATATTGGGTGCTGTACGAGAAGACATAAAATATAAACGAAACATTTTTTTACATTTTTTTTGGAGGCTCTTGTCCGTGAGGATAGGGGCTTTCTTTATAATCCGCCTTTAAAATGTTTTGTTTCCTCGTGTACGGCTAAAGAATCTCCTTTTAAATACCTGTTTGTTGTAGCAACATCGCTGTGCCTTGCTTGATCACGCGCAACGACTATGCCTTCAGAGTTAGCCAAATCGCGAATGCCGGTATCTTTTAAGCTATAAAATTGGTAGCTGTTTGGCCACTTTAAGAATGCACGTACTTTATTAAAATATTCCCTGAATATGCGGGAATCCGCTTTGATGGCATTGGGTTTGAACTGCTTTCCGAATAAGTAAAAATGCGATGGGTTTTCAAAAACCTCAAGTTCTATCATCATTTTTATGACGGTATCATTGAGGCCAACCATGCCATCACGTCGGTTCTTACTGATGGTTGAAGATATAAATACCTTTTGTTCCTTAATGTTTATGTCGCTTAGGCGCACATTGCTTAATTCGTCCGGCCGGATAAAAGTATAATACTCCATCATACAGGCAAGTAAGAAATGCCGATTCGTTTCACCGAGATATTCTTTTAATCTTGTTAAATCAGGTGCGGTTAAGGCGGAACGGCGTTTCTCTCCTTCTACTAATGCCTTTATTCGTTCCGTTGGATTGTGATCTATGTATTTTTTTTCTTGTAGCCAGGTGCAGAATGCGGACAGCCATGTACGATAATTGTTTCTGGTTCTGGCTGTTGAATCCCGGTCTAATAATATATAGTCTAAAAAATCACTGATATAACATTGGTCGAACTGGTATATGTAGGTGATAGGGTTGCTTCTGGTAGAGTTGTATTCGAGCAACATGTTCATTCTCGATTGATAGTCGTAGGCTGTTTTCTTTTTCAGCGTGTTGTTACTTGTGAGTTTCTCGATATACCTTATGTATAAAGAGGTAACTTCTGAGAATTTGGCATATTGACGTTCTGTTGATGCTTCAATCCATGGATTCCATCCGCTTCGTAGGCGTGATGTGGCATTAGAGATGATTTCAGCAGCTCTTTTTTTTCGGTCTGAAATTTTAGCGATAGAATCCAGCATGTATTTTTTTCGCCGCATCTTTCCATCTGCGGGATCAAAACAAGTAAAGTCGACATACCAATTTTTACCGGTGTGTAGTTTGGGGAGGGTGTAATCCACTATATTATTTATTGTGGAGCCTTTTCGAGTTTTGGATAGAGACATTTTTTTATACGTTTTTCGAATACGAAAACGTATGATTAAACTTCAGCTATTTCGTTTGTCCGACATTTGTCCGACCTCTTTAATTGAAATGAGGATAAAAAGCTGAAATATAGCTAATTATCCTCATTGTAGTTGCGGAGATCCGACTCGAACGAATGACCTTTGGGTTATGAGCCCAACGAGCTACCAACTGCTCCACTCCGCGATGTTTAACGGGTGCAAAGGTACGGCTTTTTATGGAACAAACAAATAAAAGCCATATTATTTTTGCTAAAAAATGTAATAAGCGGACTAACTTATTGATAAGTAGTGTTATAACAGATATACTTTTTTATCCTCTCCCTGTGACCAAATGTTAATAAAATCTGTGTTTTCTTGTGTGGTATGCAGAAAAGTTTTACTTTTGCTCAAATTATTAAGCAATGTGCAATTATTAATATGGCCGTATCGAAGACAAAAGCTAAATTAGTGGATGTAGCCCGTCAGCTATTTGCGAAGATGGGCGTTGAGAATACCACAATGAACGATATCGCTCTTGCTTCTAAAAAAGGTAGAAGAACGCTTTATACCTATTTTAAAAGTAAGGAAGATATCTATATGGCTGTTGTCGAATCGGAGCTGGACATCCTTTCGGATATAATGAAGCGGGTAGTAGAGAAAGATATCTCGCCCGATCAGAAGATCATCGAAATGATTTATACCCGCCTGGATGCCGTGAAAGAGGTAGTGTACCGGAACGGAACACTCCGTGCTACCTTTTTCCGTGATATATGGCGGGTAGAGAAGGTGCGCAAACGTTTTGATGCCAAAGAAATACAGCTTTTCAAGGATGTGCTTCGTGAAGGCGTGGAGAAAGGGGTGTTTCAGGTTGACGATATCGACATGACTGCCGAATTGGTGCATTATAGTGTGAAAGGTATTGAAGTGCCTTACATACGTGGGCATATAGGTGCTAAACTGACCGATGAAACACGTGGACAATACGTTGAGAACATCGTGTTCGGGGCACTGCGTAGAAAAGAATAACTTTAATCAATAATTAAAAAAGTATGGGATTATTAGATGGAAAAACAGCCATTGTAACTGGTGCTGCACGCGGTATCGGTAAGGCTATCGCATTAAAGTTCGCTTCTGAAGGAGCAAATATCGCATTCACTGACCTGGTGATTGATGAAAATGCAGAGAATACGGCAAAGGAAATTGAAGCAATGGGCGTGAAAGCTAAAGGTTACGCTTCAAACGCTGCTAATTTTGAAGATACTGCCAAGGTGGTAGAAGCTATTCATGCAGACTTTGGCCGCATCGATATTTTGGTAAACAATGCAGGTATCACCCGTGACGGTCTGATGATGCGTATGAGCGAGCAACAATGGGATATGGTTATCAACGTTAACTTGAAATCCGCTTTCAATTTCGTTCACGCTTGTACCCCGATCATGATGCGCCAGAAGGGTGGTAGCATTATTAATATGGCTTCTGTAGTAGGTGTTCACGGTAATGCCGGACAAGCCAACTACGCAGCTTCCAAAGCTGGTATGATTGCTCTGGCTAAATCTATTGCACAGGAATTAGGTTCTCGCGGTATCCGTGCCAACGCTATCGCTCCGGGCTTTATCCTGACCGATATGACAGCTGCATTGTCTGACGAGGTAAGAGCTGAATGGGCAAAGAAGATTCCTTTGCGTCGCGGCGGTACTCCCGAAGACGTGGCAAACATTGCTACCTTCCTGGCTTCTGATATGTCTTCTTATGTATCAGGACAGGTGATTCAGGTAGATGGTGGTATGAATATGTAAGAAAGCGTATGACTGTCGTATACGAGGACAATCATATCATTATAGTCAACAAGACCGCTTCCGAGATCGTTCAGGGAGACAAGACGGGGGATACGCCGCTTTCGGAAACCGTAAAGCAGTATCTGAAGGAGAAATACCAGAAACCCGGTAATGTCTTCATAGGTGTTACCCACCGGCTGGACCGCCCCGTGAGCGGTCTTGTTGTATTTGCCAAGACCAGTAAGGCGTTGTCCCGCCTCAATGAAATGTTCAAAACCAGTGAGGTGAAGAAGACCTACTGGGCTATCGTAAAGAATGCCCCGAAGGAGCCGGAAGGAGAATTGGTGAACTATCTGGTGCGCAATGAGAAGCAGAACAAGAGTTATGCTTATGATAAGGAAGTGCCGAAGAGTAAAAAGGCTATCCTGCACTATCGGCTGATAGGTCAGTCGGATAATTACTTTCTGCTGGAAGTGGACCTGAAGACCGGACGGCATCATCAGATACGATGCCAGTTGGCGAAGATGGGATGTCCTATCAAGGGAGATTTGAAGTATGGCTTTGCCCGTTCCAATCCGGATGGAAGTATTTGCCTGCATGCACGCCATATCAGTTTTGTGCATCCGGTATCTAAGGAAATGATTGATGTGGAGGCGCCTGTGCCGGAGACGAATCTTTGGCAAGGATTCCGGATGATATAAGATTTTCACCACAGAGAACACAGAGAGCACAGAGGGTTATGATTCATAGATAATTAATAGCCTCTGTGCTCTCTGTGTCCTCTGTGGTGAAATGCTTTATCAGAACCTCGGTTTCACATATTTATCCTGAGAGGACGTAAAGTGCAATCCCGACATCCCGTTACTCTTTCTCGGAAAGCTGATGGACTTGATAAGTGAGTAATCATTTGCATCCAGTGCATAATATTCGTCCGCGTCGGCTGTTTTCACGCAAACCGTCCAGTCGAACATATTCCCGAAGATAGACAGGGCATCCTCTTCGGGGTTGAAGGAAGGAACTCCGGTCTTGATCACATCATAAGTTTTATTGTTCAGTACATAGAAGTTGTTATCCATATCCGTCAGGAAACCCAGTGTCTTGTGGTCCTTGAATTCTGTGATGAAGAGATACTTCGCATTTAAGCCTTCGGGCAGGGAAATGGCACGCACATACGGGCGTCCTTTCGTCTGTTTCAGATGGAAAAGTTTTCCCTCATTGTCCAGAATCAGATAACCTTCATCGTACTCTTTGCGGGTGGTAGGATTACCGGCCAACCGGCGGGCAGGGAATTTAAACCCTTTCTTCACCATAGCTTCTGTGAACAGTTGGCTTTTGTCAGCATCTATCGTATTGGTTTTCATACCGATAAATTCAATTCCTTTCGGGGTGATACGGAACACATCATCGGGCATAGTCAGATCCACGCGTCCCGACATACTTTCCAGCAAAGGATAAAGTTCTATCTTGGAGGCATTGATATCCGAGGCTGCCGAGCGGAAGCTGAAATTCGTAAGCTGCACTTCGCGCGGAGTGACGGCAACACCATTGATGCTGTCCGGGAACCGCTCATCCGCCATAAGCTGGCGCATGTAGAAGAACGGGAGAATACTGTCCGTCTGCTCCTGCGTATATACATTGCCGGACTGGTCGCGTCGTACTACGCCTTTACCATCTTCATTGCCCATGGAGAGGAAGTCACCGAGGACACAACTGTACATGGAGAAAGGAACTTTAGATGGCTTTGCCGCAAAGAAAGAATAACACCAGGGCAACTGCCAGATAATGAGCAATGCAATGGTGATGTATAAGAATATTTGACTAAAACGTTTCATTGTCTTTTTCGTTCTTAAGAGTGAATGTATAACCTGTTAATCTTGTTTGCCTACCTTGAACCGTGCGATGGAAAGCCATGAGAGACTTGCCGTGAACAGGGTGTAGATTGCCAGCCAGGGCAGGAAAGCATTATAGGCTTCCGGTGCCGGAGCCAGGAAGAAGATACGCAACAGCAATACGGAGATTACCAGATTGAGGACGCGCCGTTCCCAGGTCGGTTCCAGGCATATCCACGAAATCAGAAGATAAGCGGCAATGCCCGCCAGATACCAGGGAAGAGCTGTCAGCAGAATCCGTGAATAAAGTTCCGGAGCCAGGACGCCTTGCATGTAAACCGTCATCAACAGATAGTTGGCGGCAAAGCAGGCAAGTAACACTATCAGCCCGTAGAGTAGCATCAGGTTAATCATCCGCAGTTGCGGGTAGGGCAGATGTAATGTCAGTTTCAGGCATTTATGGTGCATTTCGGGTACGAATTGCACCAGGGCAAGCAGTATCCCGACTAATAGAGGAATAAATTCCAGTAAATCCACGAACACGGTATCCCGTGACAGCATAACTTCCCAAACGTGTTCTACGCCTTTCATGCTGGCAACACGGTTGATGCGCAGCATCGAGTATCCGGCAAAACCGAGCGTTACAAGCAGTGCAAGTAACAGATACCAGCGGGTTTTAATCCATTCTTTATAAAATATAGCGTTCATAATAATTATTCGTTATTAGTATTTTCCCGTCAGTCCGATAAAAGCATCTTCCAGGTTTACAGTCTCGCATTTCAAATCGCTGTAAGGCACTTGCAGGGCTTTGAAACGGTTTTCTACTTCTTGTTGAGGCAGGAACGAGAAGGTTTCCAGCGTATTTCTGATAAGAGACGGATGGTAGAAATCCTTATCTTCCGGCATCTTGTAACCTTCGGGCAACGTGCAGGTATAGCGGCGTATCGTGTCCAGCAGTTCCTTTACGGGCTGTTGGATAAGGATGCGTCCGTAATCCATGATGATGCAGTCGTCTACCAGGCGCTCCATGTCCTGAATGATGTGCGAGGTCAGGAAAACTGTTTTGTTTTCCGAACGGGCGTAGTCGCGCAGATAGTCCACAAAGAGGCGGCGGTAGCCGGGGTCCAGGCCGAGAGAGAAATCGTCCAGCACCAGCAGTTCCGGATTTTGCGCCAGGATAAGTCCCAGTGCCACCTGCGAACGCTGTCCGCATGACATACGCGAGATGCGTTGTCCGGGAGCTACTTTCAGTTTGTCCATCAGGTCGTAATAGGCTTCCTTACGCCACTGTCCCGGATAGAAAGCAGAATAAAACTTCTCAATCTCCCGGATAGTCATGAACTGATATTGCACGTGTCCTTCGATGAGCAGGCCGATATTACGGCGCGTCGAAGGGTGCATGGTCTGAATGTCCTGTCCGAAGATGGAACATTGGCCGGAGCGGGGTTTCAGGTAACCGCTCAGTATATTGATCGTTGTGGTTTTTCCTGTACCGTTTTTCCCCAACAGTCCCAGAATACGCCCTTTGGGTACGCTGAAACTGAGGTTCTCGTAAATCAACCGTTTGCCATAATAGTGCGTCAGGTTGTTGCATTCAATGATATTCTCCATTGATTTCTTTGGTTTTGATTAATGTCCGGCAGGAAGGGGATGAAGGGCGTTGGCCGTTCCTATGTGGGGGCACTCCCGTTCCCATTAGAGGAAACTCTCGTTCCCATTAAGGGAAACTTCCGTTCCCATTAGGAGAAACTGTCGTTCCTATTAAAGGAAACTGCCATTCCCTACTGGGAGAACTGCAATGCACACAGTACTAATGATTTATATCACTTCTCCTGTGCCTTTATCCCATCCTTGTGCCGAAGCTGCATTTAACTTATAGAAAAAGGAAAAGTAGCGGAATGAGGATACCAGCTGCAAGTTCTATACCTCCGCGTCCCCACAAGCCTTTCGGTCCTTTCAGCATCACCATTCCCGTGACGGTAATAATGATGAGTCCTACGGCAAACACATCCGCAAAGTGAGTCCACCATCTTCCGGGATTGTAATGCAGCTTGGTCAGGGCGCTTATCAACGGACGGCGTGTCAGCTTCTCGTAAACGGCTTGCTTGGTCTGTAGATTGACCATCAGGTTGGAACCGCCTTTCAGGAATACCTTCATCTGGTTTTCCTTCGGGAAGTAATGTTTGGTATAGTTCTTTTCTTCACCGAGTGGTGCCAGCAGTTTCAGGACATCATCCTTTTTCATTCCGGCCTGCGGGGGCATCACTTCGGTAATGGTATATTCCTGTCGCTCTACCGAGTAATTGGGATTGATCGTATTCCGGTGGTTCATCACAATTCCGGAGATGGCATATATCAATACCATCCCCGAGAAGAAGAATGAGAGGTCCCGGTGGATTGTCCGGCTCCATTTCCGAAATACGGTTCCCGCTTTACTGAATTTCATAGTTGGCGGCTTCCATATAATAGAATGACAGATAGGGTTTTCCTGATTCAGCCTGACGCTTGGCTATTTTGGCGCGGAAGTCGGCGATGCGTGCTTCGGGCGTATTGGCTGTTTCGCCGCGTGCTTTCTTCTCGGTGCTGCATCCGGCTTCGCCTTCACCATGCTTTTCGGCAGCGGCAGCCTTCAGACGTGATTCCCATTGTTGCAGATAAGCTTCGTCCACACGTTGTTCCTTCAGGGTTCCGGTGACGCGGACGATGCTGTTGACGCATTTCGTATCAAATGAACCCAACTTGGCGGCTTCTACGCGGATGGTCTGCGTGTCGTCGCTGCCCATCAGGAAGATTTTGGTGGCGCCGTGCTTGCAGGCATGTGTACACACACCTTCGATGGTGACTTCCTGGTCGGTCAGTGACTCGGCATTAGCCAGAAGGTCGTCTATTTCCATTGCACCGGAGGTCTGTTCGGTACTTGCGGTTTCTTCGGTGCTCTTCGGCTTGTTGCTGCAAGAAGTTCCGATAAAGAATAATGCCATGATGGCGGCTGCGATTGATAATGTTTTAGTACTCATTGTTGTTTTTGGTTTTATTGTTAGTTTCTATTTTTATTAAAAAGTGACTCCCAGGGATACTTCTATCCGGTCTGTTCCGCCACAATTCTTGTATTCCCGGTGTAACCAGTTGGCGGACAGGAACACGGCATACTGCTTGTTAACTACATAGTCTCCCCGTAGCTTGAGGGCTATGGAGGCATGGTCGTCACTCAGATAATCGATGTTCGAGAGCAATGTACTTCCTACCGATTTCCTGGTATCCAGTCCCGGTAGGGAATATTCCGACTTCACATTGGTGGTATATCCACCGGCAACGCCTGCTGATAACAGCATTTTCGATACTTTCCAGAGAGATTGTGCCTCCAGACCACCGCTTGCGGAAGCTATTTCTACGTAGCGTCCGTTATCTTTGTATTCCGGTTTGGCCTGTCCGTAATTGACGGTGGGAAGTAATGTCCATCCCCAACGACGGCTTCCGTAAAGACTTTGTCCCACCATACCCTTCAATGCTATTTTCTGCGTGACATTCTTGAATTGGTCCACACTACTGATTTTCGGGTAAACATTGGCGGTAGGATCGCCGAAAATGTTTTCAACGCCTGTACGTTGCTGCAATGCTGCCAATAAGCTTACTCCATATTTCCACTCCCGGTTCTGGCGGGTCCATGCGGTCTCCAACGAGATGTCTACATTCTTGACCTCATTGATGGGAGCGTAGTTAACGCTGACCAGTTCTTTAGTCAAATGGAAATAATCGGTACGCAATGAAGCGGAGAAGCCATTGTTCTCTCCGTTTTTGCTTACCGGAAGCAGATCGATACTGCCGCCTATCCCCGAACCTGTGTAACGGGAAGAGGTCTGTGATCCTGCAAAGCGGACATAATCCATCCCCAAACCCAGCATTTGATAGACAGAAGTGGAACCTTTATCGGCAAGATATTTGATATCGCTTCTCTGGTTATATTTGCGTGCCTGCACGGACAGGCCTACTATGTATTTTTCGCCCAGATTGCGTGAGAGTGCAAGGCTTGCTTTCAAGTCAGAGATAATATTCCGTGGACGCGGGTCTTTGTCACGGTAGGCAATCACTGCACGATAATCCAATTCCGCTCCTCCTGTCCATTTACCGAAGCGGTAAGTATATCCACCGGAGAATTTGTATTCTTCTTCCTTCATATACCCGCCGATGGAGTCACCCACTACATACGGGTAGAGTAATGAAAAGTCGGAATTTTCATTCCATACTACGTCTTCCCTGCGTCCGTTACGGTAAGAAGCAGTTCCAAAGAGCCGGCTGCGCTGGTTCAGCACAACAAAGGAATTTACCTTTATATTGAAATTCTTTTCTCCGTTTCCTTCCTGTGCCAGTGCTGCATTGCCACGCTCTTCATACAGTCCGTTCACACTGGTGGTGGTCAGGCTGAAAGGGCGCAGATCATAACGGATGGCACTATTCTGCCAAATCTGCTTGCGGAATAAGGCCGTATGGTTGTATTCCGACAATAGCTTTCGCTCAATATGGAGTGTGTCTGCCGCCCAGATTCTTATGGGCAGCAGGCACGCTATGGTTAATAGGGTGAGGAAACGTAATCTCATTCTTGGTCTTTAATTATTGGGCAGGCAATAAAGTGGCGCGTACTGAAGCTTTAAAGTCTACACTTGAGTTATTGGTATCTTGCAGCATTTCACGTCCGTCTTCGGTTGTATAAGATACTTTGCGGACTACTGCCTTGCTGGCATTTTCAACAGCGGTAGTGTTCATTCCGATATAAGTATAACTCATATCCAAAGCCGCACTTGTTACATTCCATATATATCCGTTTGTAGGACTGAGGTTGACTGCATCAATGATCCATTCATTCGGGAATTTATAGGAGTTGGTCACTGTCATTTCCTTGCCGCTATTCATATAAGTAGGGTTATATTTGTAGTCGGCTATATATGTATCCGCACTGATACTTTCCGGGATACGGCCGATGGCATAAGCTCTGTTGCCCTGTTTGCTTAGCAACCAAACAGTTTTTGTATAGTTGAAGATCATATCCAGATTGGGAACATCCGGGTTGTCCACATCCGGATTGGAAGCTGTTCCTCCCGTATACCATTCGAAGTCAGCACCGGTTAAATCCAATGAAGAAGAGAGAGCTTCTGTATGATTGATTGCATTATCACACAACAGGATGCTCTTGCCCGGCAGTACCGGATGTTCCTTTCCGCTTCCGGGGATGCGGGCTACTACCTGTACGGCCATAGCTTCGTCCATAATGTCAGGGTTATAATCAAATTTCTGGGTTGTTGGGAATTTAGATTCTACCAATACTAATCCATCGGCATAGAGAGTTTCTGAAGAGTTATTGTAAATGCGGATGTATTGGTCACCATTGTATTGTTTGTTGGTTTCCGTATTGTATGAACCTCCGGCAAAAATCTCGGCAATCACAAAATCACCTTTTTCATCCTTGTTCTGTACATAAACAGTCAGGTTCAGTGATACGCTTCCGCCTTTTACTTCTACATTCTGCTGTGAACCTTGAATGCTTGCTTCAGCGGTTTTGGTTACTTCTACATTCTCACCGTCTCCGTTTATTGCAGGTTCTGTTACGGTGTAGGTGTAAGTGGCTTTACCAATGAAGGCTACGTTGTAGAGTCCGTCTGTCAAAGTAGCCAGCGTGCTCTCGGTGGCGGTACGGGTCAGCGTAGCGCCGTAGTCAATGGTTGTTTCTGTTCCGGTGCTCACGTTAGTGAATGTATAGGTTCCCGTTTCAACTTTCAGATTGTCTCCGATAGTGTTCTTGATATTTAAACCCATATTTACCTGCGTAGAGGCAACGTCGTCATCACTGCAGCTTGTCATTGTAAAGCTGCCGGCCAACAGAATTGCTAATGCGAAATACTTAACTTTTTTCATCCTTGATTATTGTTTTATGTATTAATATTAAAATCTTAAATTAGCTTCCATACCGAAGTAAGGATTGGTGGTGCGTCTTATTAGTTGTGTCCCTCTATGATAATCGGGGGATACTGTCAGCAGTCTGTTCACGAACAGCGACAAATCCAGGTATTTTCCGATTTGTTTGGTTGCTTTCAGATTCAGATTCATTTCAAAGGGAACCGTTATGCGGTCAAAATAAGTGTCTCCATATATTGATACCAGATGTTGCAGTTGTGCATCTTTGGCATCTGCTTCGGTAAACGGGTGTATGTTTCCGCCTTTGTCCACGTAACTGCTAGGCATACCACTGTTCCATAACGGTTGACTGGCGGTGTACCAGGTGCATTGTGCAGCCAGTGAAAAGATCATACCTATTTTTTGTAAATACGTATCGGCTGTAAAGTTGGTGTTGAACTGTTCCTGAATCTTGGAATTTGAATCCCAATTATACATGCCTACATATTGTAACTGTTCTCCATTAATCATGACAGATGCTTCCTTGTATCGGATGGCATTGTTGCTGTATGTACTTTTCAGCCAGGCACCGGTGACGGTAAACCTTGTACGTAACGGTTTGATTCGTTGGGTATGAAAGGTGAATTCCACACCTTCTTTATCTACACGTGTACCGTTTCCTGTTGTTTCATAGGTATTGATCAGTGCATCTTCCGTATACGATAAATCTTCCAATGCGGGTGGGGCGGTCAGTTCCGAAGAATTGATGGATGAAGTGTCATACTTCTTATAAGCCAGCGTACGGTAATAGGACTTATTCCGGAAAGCATTATTCATGTGTTCCTGGAAGTAAGTGATAGAGAATCCGTATCCTTTATGGTCCACATTCACCCTTACTTCCCATTTCCGGTTACGTGCCGGTTCCAGGTCATAGTTCGTATTATCCCACTTATAAGTCATCATATTGATGCGGCGGAAATCAGGATTATTATGATAATAATTCAGTTGCACAACATCTACATACAGGTCGTCCGGGTAAAGTTGTGCTGTAGTCGGCATTCTGGATAGCCAGCCTATACCACCTGAAATGTCAATATGCCAATCTTTATTCTTACCCAAGGCGGGCAAACTCCATTTCAGGTTGAAACGTGGATCGAAGTAAAGTTTTCCCTGCATGGCGAATTTGTCCGACAGGCCGATAAAAGTATTTGCGCGTACACCGGCAGACAGGAAGAATTCGTGTTTGCCAAGTGACAGTTTCATTTGTTCTTCTGCATAGATAGATAACTCCTGTCGGGTAGGAATGTCGCTATAATTTCTCGGACGGGTGGTCGAGGCGGTTTGTAAGGGACGGGTAATATCATATACCTGGCCGTCACCGAAGTTTTTACTTAATTTCCATTCTGCACCCAGTTTCAATGTATGAGAACTCTTCAGCCAATTGAAGGCGAAATCTCCGTTAAGCTTGGCATTGGCATAGAACGGTTTACCGTCGATCAGCATATCTGCTACATAATTATAGGGTAGATAAAGTCCGTCGGCCTCTCCTTCTTCCATACTATTGGGAATACCCATCGGACGGTCTATGGATATGGTTTTTCGTTCTTTGATCTGGCTGAATTCCTGTGAGACGGAAGCTCTGGCCTGTAACTGGCGCAAGAAAGAGTTTATGGGACGCTTCAGAGTCCATTCGCTTCCCAGTGTCATTATATCATAAGAGGATTTATAAGAATCTTCTTTGATGGTGACATCTTTGTCTTGCTTCACATTGTCAAATGAGCCTGTATAGTCAGCATTTACGCGCCAGTCTATATGACCGATGTTTGCTTTATAGTTGCTGCCCCAGCGTGCTGAAGCTGTGATACGCTTGTAGTTTTCACGGCTGTCGCGTGGATCTACTTTTGAATCCAGGTAGCTGAGGTCTAAGTTAAGTACATTGCTGCCGTTTATAGCCAGACCCTTTCCGACAGAGAAAAGTTTGCTTACCTGGTCCGCTTTAAAGCGGGCGGTTAAAGGAGAAGCTGTTGATTTACGTTTTATGTTTATCAATCCATTAGTGAGGTTTCCGTACTCTACGGAAGGTATACCGCGGATGATTTCCACACTCTCTATATTGTCGGTAGATAGGGTTCGCATATCGACTCCTTTGGATACAAATTGTTTGCTACTGTTGTCTGTGCTCGACCCATTGAGATATTGCAAGTTGGCATCTGTGTTTACCGGCATGCCGTCTATGGCGAAACCTACTCCTAATGAAGAGATTATCTCACTGCTGTTTCCTGCTTCGCGAATGCTAATCAGATTTGCTTTCCCCATGTTAGGGTCGATGGACTTTCCACCGGGAAGCATTTCCAGCAGGTCGGTAAAACTGGTTGGTTGTAAGTGTTCCATTGCCTTGCGGTCTATCTTTGAAGCACTTGTTACTCCTTTTGATTCCGAAGCAGTGATTACCACTTCGTTCAATGCCATGGTCGATGAAGTAAGCTGGAAGGTTAATGTCGTATTTTTAGAGATGGAAAAGGTCTTTATCAGCTTGTCATATCCCAGATAAGATACAGTTGCTGTATATTCTCCGACAGATAATTTGGTGAAAGAGTATCGTCCGTTCTGGTCGCTGAGAGCGCCATACCAGGTTTTATCCGCAGTCTGTAATTGAATGGTAGCAAAACTTAAAGGCTCTTTAGTCTGCGCGTCTTGTATAGTTCCGGTGAGGGTGTAACCATGTTGGGCAGAAGCTGACAAGTGACTGATAAACAATAATGTTATGATATAAAGAACTTTGCGAAACATCTCTATCGATTTGTTTGCAAAGGTATGTAGAATGTAAAAGGTGAGAAATCGCTATTTGTAGGTAATTATTGTGTGGTTTTGTATATCTTGGTACTTATAAGTAGGTATTGGCTGAAAACGACAAAAGCCATCCCCCAGAATAGACAAGTAAGGGACGGCTTTTGTTATCAGTGTGCTTACTATTATTCAGCAGGCTGTGCAGGTGTTTCCGTTGCAGGAGTACTGCTGGCAGGAGCTTCAGCTTTGGGCTCTTCAGCTTTCGGTTCTTCTGCTTTGGGTTCTTCCTTGGCAGGCTCAGTGGCTTTGGGCTCTTCAGTTTTTTCCGTTGCCGGTTGTTGCTGTTGAGTTTTCACCGGGTCCTGAGCGTTTGCCAGGAAAGAACCACCACAAACAAACATAAACAGGGCTGCTACTAATACTAACTTTTTCATAATCATTTGCTTTTTAAGTGTTATACTAAATATATATCTTATAGTTGAAAGTTTAGGTTTCCTTTTTCTTTAGGAAGCTTTGTGCTTACATAAATTATAGTTGCAAAGCACGTGCCAGAAGAAACGAATTCTAGGTAAATGGTTGATAATTAATGATGAGAGGTAGTGGAGAAGTGTGGCACAGTGTGGAATTGTGTGGAAAGTGTGGAAATGGAGTGTGGAAAAATTCCACACTGGGGCTATTTAGCTCTCTATTTCGTAAAGTTTCAGCTTATTGTATAATGTTTTACGGTCTATGCCCAGCAGTTGCGCCGCCCGGCTTTTATTATTTCCCGTTTGCCGCAGTGCTTCGATAATCTGATGCTTTTCTGTTTCTTCATTACGCAATGGCAGACCTACATGGGGATGAGTGATTTGCTGCAGTTCGGTTAGTTCTCTCAGTGTAATAAGTTGGTCTTGTGCCAATAGGGTGGCGCGTCGTACCACATTCTTCATCTGTCGCAGATTTCCCGGCCAGTGGTATTCCAGCAATGCTTTGGATGCTGCATCATCGAATCCGATTAACTGTTTGTCCAGTTCCCGGTTGGCTTGGTCGAGGAAGAAGTTGGCAAAGAGAAGGATGTCTTCTCTCCGGTCCTTGAGTTCGGGCATGCGCAGGGTGAATTCATTGATACGGTGGAACAGATCCTGACGGAAAGTTCCTTTCTCAATGGCTTGTTCCAAATCTTCATTTGTTGCGGAAACCAAACGAACATCTACAGTGATTTCTTTATTGGAACCTACCGGACGTATTTTTCGTTCCTGCAAGGCACGTAGTAGTTGTATCTGGACTTCGTAGCTGAGATTACCTATTTCATCGAGGAAGATGGTTCCTCCGTTGGCTGCAACAAAGGCTCCTGTTTTGTCTGTCAATGCTCCGGTGAATGAACCTTTCACGTGTCCGAAGAACTCCGATGCGGCAAGTTCTTTAGGGATGGAGCCACAGTCGATGGCGACGAAGGGCTGTCCGGCACGCTTGCTGAGTTGATGGATACGGTGGGCTACATACTCTTTACCCGTTCCGCTGGCACCATTGATCAGTACCGACATTGTGGTGGGGGCAACCAGTCTTACATAATTATAAAGTTGCTTGGCAGCATCACTTTCTCCTTCCAGATAGTCGGAAGACGGAGCGCCGCCTGCATTTTTCTGATGGGTACTTTCTCCTTTTCCGGAACTGATGGTTTGTTTGGGGGAAGCAGCGGGTTGTTTCACAGCCTCACTGATTTTCTTCAGAAGCTCGTCCGGATTTACAGGCTTGGCAACGTAGTCGCTGGCACCTAATTTCATGGCTTGCACCGCCGATTGTATATCAGCATAGCTTGTCATCATGATGAGCGGAACGGACAGACCTTGCTCTCCCAACCACTTCAACAGATCGATGCCGTCCTTGTCGGGCAGACGCAGGTCGGACAAAATCAAGTCGGCACCCTCTGTTTCCAAATGTTTCTGGGCGCGGGCGATACTGCTGACGGAAGCTACCTGAAAGCCTTTTTTGCCTAACCAGGTCTTCAGCATCATACCGTAAGTAATGTCGTCTTCAACGATGAGTATGGATTTCATTGCCTTATTCTTTTGTCTCTTTTAAGACACAAAGGTAAACCGTTTTGTCTGAAAATCGTATATTTGCAAACTTAATTTAAATAAAAAGCGTTATGAGGAGGAATTTCACTGTATTATTAACCATACTGATTTGCAGCGTTACAGCCTGCCAATCGGGACAAAAGAAAGATAGAAACATGGATCAGGAAACTAAATTGAAGATTGAAACAACTGCGGGTGACATTATCGTGAAACTGTATAATGAGACACCGCAACATCGTGATAACTTCATCAAACTGGCGGAGGAGGGTACATACGAAGGTACATTGTTCCACCGTGTCATCAAGGATTTTATGATACAGGCAGGCGACCCTGAGTCAAAGAATGCTCCGAAAGGAAAGATGCTGGGTGCAGGTGATGTAGGTTATACTATTCCGGCTGAGTTTGTTTATCCGAAGTATTTCCATAAGAAAGGTGCATTGTCGGCTGCGCGTCAGGGTGACAATGTGAATCCGAAGAAGGAATCATCAGGTTGCCAGTTCTACATTGTGACGGGTAAAGTGTATAATGATACTACGTTGCTGGGGATGGAGAACCAGATGAACCAGAATCGTCTGACTACTGTGTTCAATGCTTTGGCACAGAAGCACATGAAGGAAATCTATAAGA
>ERZ894240.221-NODE-221-length-71493-cov-90.322811_pt1 | contig 71493 bp, 73 predicted proteins | sample MGYA00380298_ERZ894240 | MGnify/ENA primary metagenome ERZ894240 (study PRJEB32331, sample SAMN06328419) | human gut metagenome | biome: human gut microbiome; feature: stool | host: Homo sapiens | collected 2014-06-27 ... | reverse complement strand
AAATGATTGTCATACGGTGGTTGAACGTCCACCGTATGGCTCAATACTAGATAGAAAGGAACATTATGGAAATACATAGAATGAAACCGGAGAACCCTATTATCATTGTAGATGAAGAAGAGTTCGAACGAATTGACTCAATAGCCAAACTGAAAGAAGAAGAGGTAGAAAAACTTGCTAAAGAGATGTTCTTGCGGTATGTCAAATCAAGTGGAATATCAATGCGCTTTCGTATAAATGGTGTGGAAAAAGTAATAAGACAACAAGTTATTACCGAATTAAATTACGATGAACGTGGCTACCCCGAATCTGTATCTGACGAGGTTAAGCACGCCATTGTTGATGATATTACCCATTACATTAACAAGCATTTTGAGCACTACAAATCCGATTGTAAAGAAGTTGTAGAATATGAATGGTATAGATATAAAAACAAATACGATAAGAAGATTAAGTTCTGGAAAAGTCTATTTGTTATTACTTTTTTTGTGCTATTAGTCGAGTGCATTTACAGAATAATTCAATAAAATTCAAATATGAGCAGAATCCAATTACATAAGTCCATCCAGCACGTTACAACAGCTAATGGCAAATTGAGTGATAAGACAATAAAGATAATCAATAAAATGGCAAAGAAAGCGTATGGAAGTAAATGATATTATGCAGCATATTGACGAATTGCTGCAAAACTACTCAAATGAAGAGTGTGCGGAGATTTTAAAAGAGGTAGTAAGTGAATGCCAGTCACGCATTGAGAATTGCGATGAAGGTGTTTACACTAATTCATAACAAACGCCAGTTGAGTAAGTGACTCACCCTATCAACTGTTGAGCTAATAAATTATCTCATTAGAAATAAGAAATGAGATAAACCGAACCTTATAGGATCGATAGTTGATCTTTGACGTATTGGATTTACCGCTTAATGTTACACAACATACAAATATTTGTAGTATTTTCTTTGATAGTACAAATATTTGTAGTATATTTGCATCATAAGAAATAAAGCAATAAACAATATGAGCAAGTATTATCAAATAAACGGATTAAAAGTAAGAGTTTCAGATCATGAACCGAATACCTCTCTTAGAGGTTCAAATGACATCTACCTTTATATAAGGTCTGCATGTAATGAGCTTCTTTCTATTGAAAGCCAAATAGAGGCTGTGTGTGAGAAAAGGGGATATGAAATTTCTGACTTTCAAGAAGTGATAAACGATTGGAAAGATGGTACTTATGATATGCATACTTTCGAGAATGCTAATGAAGAAGTGGATGATGATTCTCCCTGTAAAGTTGTTCCTGACCTGATTGCTCAGTACCGTACAAGCAACGATGAAAAATTGAAGGAATATTCGTTGTCACGGTTTGCCAAGCATTCTGAAGTTAAAGCCTTGTCTGAAAAGACTGGAGTGTCCCAAAGTTATATAAAGAAATACTTTAATATTAGGTGATATGGATAAACAAAATTACAGAGAAGTCTTAGGACAAGCATTGCAAGCATTTAGAGAATCAAAAGGTCTATCGAGGTATGCAGTGGCACAAAAAGGACAAATAAGAATAGAACAAGTTAAAGCCGTAGAAGAAGGAATAACAAACTATACGATAGATGTCTTTTTAGGTTATATCTGTGGGGCTGACTTGTTCATGTATTTTGCAGAGAAAGATAAAAAAGAAGGGATTGATTTTAAAGAGATGCTGGAAAAAGGGAAGGAAAATCTACCTAAACAAGTTTAACTAACATAAGGCGGTAAGTTCAACACTTCACCGCCTTTTTTGTGTCCGGGCGGTAACTAAGTTCGGACATTTTTTTTGAGTATAACCGTCAAATTAAGAATTAATAATTAAGTCCGTGTCGTTTCGCGAAAAAGACGGTGCAAAGGTGAGGTGAACTCCTTATCCGGTGTGGCAGAACACGCTTTTTGACGCTATTTGTTGCATTAATATGTTATTACGATTACTTTTGCATAGGGTAATCAATCAGTTTTCAGGGGTTTTCATTATTTATTCCAGTCTATGAAGAAGAATCGGACTAAAATAGTCGGGTGCAGTTATGCCTTTCGTGTGGAGGACATCGTGCGTATTTATGACGAGCATGCACGCAGCGGCCTTAGTAACCGCGAAATCCTGCGCCGTTACATCTGGCCGAAATATCACATCTGCGAAAAGACTTTCTACAATATCATCAATGCCAGTGCCGACCCGCGCATCATCCGCAAGCAGGAAGAGATGCGGGCGCAACTCACTCTTTTCTGATGTTATCCATCACCATGCATGTATAGTCGCTGATATCTTCCACGAGTTCCTCATGGTTGTGGTTGGTGCTGCTGCCTGTGCGGCGGAACATGTTGAATTCCGTCTGTCCGTTGCTGCCCATGATATTGAAGAGATGATGGTCTATGCGGTCCAGCAGGTCGAAGCGTTCGAGGCTCTGCCGCTGGAAGATGCTGCCATTGCGGCTACTTCCGTCCCAGGGAGTGACGATGTGCAGGCGGATGGTGACTTCGGCGCGCTGGGTGGCGCCTCCCAGGTTTGCCCACTTCACGGGCATGAATTCGATGAAGATGGCGGGCGTGTAGAACACTTCTTCCTGTTCGATGAATTCCACTTGTTCGTTCCAGAGGTCGAACGTCTTGATGGCGGGTTCTCCCGCTTCGTCCTTGAGTTGTTTCAGCCGGTCAATGAGGCTGAGGTAAAGGAACTTTCTCATGATGTATAATTTTAGGTGCGGATTACGCGGATTAATTAAATATCTCTTTGATGTTGGCATCGGTAATTTCACGGATGAAGCGTTCCACGTCGGGATGCATGCCGATGAACTGACGTTTGGGGATAATGATTTTGCTGCCCACTTTCTTCAGTGCCATGATTTTGCAGAACCTGGCTTCTTCGGTCAGTTCCCGGTTCTTCTGATTATCCCGTAGTTCGCCATTCTTTTTGCGTTGCAGCTTTCCGGTGAACTTCGGTTTGTCCGGGCGGCTGCGCTTGCTGCCCATGATGAGCATGTAGCGGTACCAGAAGTATCTCTTCATCTTCCGGGTGACAGTGATGGTGCCACCCTCGTTATGGATGGCGGCATAAGGCACGCTACTGGTGAAGACGACGCTGTCATGGTCGGTGACGGATACCTCGTCTTTGATGCTACGGCGCAAGGTTCCTTCCCGGGCCAGCAGACCGCGACTTTCATCATCATTAAACTTCCGGCGCGCCCACTTCTCGTTGAAGAATGCTTCCCGCTCGAAGTTCCGGTCAAACTCATCGCCCAGTTCCCCACTGATATTTTCCAGCGTGAGCCTGATGAATCGTTTGACCTTTTGTTCCAGTTCCTTGGTTATATTTGAATTTTGGGTTTCGTTCATAGCGGTCTATTCGTTTGTTTCATTCAGTTTTCCGATAATCGCGAGTTCTTCCGCAGTGAGCGTTATAGGGATACGCTCACGGGTCGCTTGACGTTCAGCCGCCATTCGTTCAGCCGCCATTCGTTCAGCCGCCATTCGTTCAGCCGCCATTCGTTCGGTCGCCAGACGATCGGACAGCAGCAGTCCAGAGCCGAACACCTTATATTGGCATTCACCAACATGTCCGACAGGGATACATTGGTCGGATGAAAGCTCTAAATAAATGCCTCTTTTGGCGAGTTTCCCGGCTATTGCCGGGGTGATGAGGTGCGGATCATACGAAAGGGACGATTTTCTTTTATCCGGTTTGTCTTTCTTTTGCAATTCCTCCAGCTTCCGGCATAGCGGTCCGTCCACGATCATTTTATGCGTTCCGCCCATCATATTGGTGACGAAAGAGGTGTTAACTTTCGCCCCGTTCTCGTATATGACACTAACATGTGTGCAAATCGCCGTCACGCCCGGGACGGAAAAACAGCTTCCGCAGGTGAGCGCCGGAGCGAAGAGGAAGAACGGCACGCCCCGCCGCTGGTAGAAGCGCACGATTTTTATAAAGATAGAGAACGGGGGATTGTCTATCACCACGTCTCCCGGCAGGTATTCGGCGCGCTCGTAGTCTCCGCCCGGATAGAACGGGCGCAATACACGGTGTCCTTCCAGCGGCATCACGTGGCGGTTCACGTGGTCCACTATAAGGTCGTATACTTCCGGCGGCGTATAGCAGTCGTCGGTGGTTTTCTTCGGTTTGAACTTGTCAACGAATTCTTCGTAAGTTTCTTTTTTAGCCATAACGGTTGTTTATTTGATAAATAGCTGTATCTTTGTGTCATCAGAAAGAGAATTGATTAATGGATAAGCCTAGATGGGAATCGCCCATTATTGCGTCATCAATCAGTTCTCTTTTTGCGTTTCAGGGCGTATGGCTTTTCAAAGCCTTTTTTATAAACCTCACAGTTCAGCTCCCATACTTCTTCTCCAATGCGGATATCGTAATAATTATAACTTACCACTCCCCTGTCACTTTTCTTTTTCAGATTCTTCTTTATCGTTTTCGGGTCTCCTTTTTTCCCTTCTCCCAATAAGGCATTGTGCGTATACACGCGTTCTTCCAGCAAGTCCATCAATGTGGCGATTATCATTTTATCTTCCGGCCTCTTGAAGTGGTCGACTACATCTTTCAACGAGCCGCGGCTGATTCGAAGCTCGTGGGTATCGTTGTCCGAAGTTGCAGGTAGCGTATAGCCTTTCTCCGGTACATGTCCGCTCACCCATTCGTAAGCCTCTTTTGAAGCTTCCTTGATTCTCTTGGCTTCTTTAATGAAGGTTTGTTCCTTGATAACTTTACAGGCCGTGCATAGCTCATTATCGGGTACTTTCGCCAGCTTCAGTTTTCCGGGGCGATTAGGACAGTCCTTGCATTTACTGATGGTATAGGTATTGTATGCCGGGAAGCAAGCCATCTGTTTGCCCGGATTGAAACGCATCATTTCCTGATGTTTTCCCGCCGTTGCCTGGCTTCCTGCCAGCATAGCCTGCGCCTCGTCGCTTTCGGGGTACTTGCCTTTCCTCACCCTCGCCACGGTGCAGCGACAGTTCCAGCCGTTTGGCGGGAAATATTCGTCCCAGAACCGGGAAGTGATGGGCAGCGTGACGTTGTGCAGTGCCCGGTGCACTTTGCGTACCCTTTTGTCGCCCACGGTTCGGTATTGCAGCAGATATCGGTCACGGTCTTCATCATCCCACCAACCCTGCCACCTGGCGGCCATATCGGCTGATGACATGGCAAAGTTGTATTCCGCCTTCAGGTACCATTTATTATAGTTTTCATTTATCTTTTGAACGTCGTTTAAAAAGCGCTCAAAAGGTTTCCGGTTGCCGTCAGCATCGAGCAACGAAGGAAATGCCTCATTCAGTTCATGGAAAGTCTTGAAACTGGAGAACACAAAATTGGATTCCTTCAGGCGTTGCACGCTGATGTCATCCAGCGGACGCTGGCGGATGGAATAGTCTACGGCATTGTCCAGCACGGCAGCATGTGTACGGACAAATTGTTGTACTTCTTCATCCTTCAGCATCTTCGGGGTGAATTCCGGCTGGCGGTGCAACCACTTCATAAGCAGGGCGAAGGCAGCTTCTACGCTGGCAGTATCCGCGCCCGCCTCTTCCTCTTTCTTATTCAGTTGCATTTTGTCTCCGAAATAAGACAGGCATGCCCGTTTGTGCAGCCCCGCATAATCATCGGGGCTTAGTCGAAAAAAGGTTTTACGAGTTTTTGCTTCCCTTTGTCCTTCTTTCCTTTTGAGGCTTGTTCATCATCACCGTTGTCCGGAATCATCACCGGTGACGCTTCCTTTTTCCCAATGATAGGCACATTATACTTGTCGATGAAGTACTGCGGGTCCACTTCGTAGTTTTCCAGCAACAGGCGTTCGTATGCCACCTGCTGTTCAGGAGTGAAGTCGATACCTTCATACCAGTCGAAGCGGTATCCCCGCAACGGGAAACCGTGCTTTATCATCTTCGGAATGAGCTGGAAATTGATGATATCGCGCAGGTTGTCGGCGTCCTTGCTGATCAGGTTCTTCAGTACTTCCAGGTGCACCTCGCTTTGCGAAAGCGACGCTCCGTTCTCCGTAGTCATGGTCTCGGTGAGTACTCCTTTTGATAGTTCGGAGTTGGCCCGGTCTATGCGCTTGTCGAATACGTTGTAGGCATCGCCACGGGTGGATTCTTTGATTTCTATATCCGTTCCTTCGGGGAAGAGCGCCCAGCCTGCCGCGCCCATGCTGCCCAGCATCTTTTCAATGCGGCTCTGTTCCTTGGCGTCCCGGCTGGTGGTTTTCCCCACACGGAAAGGGATGCCGAAAATCTCGGAGAACATATCCCAAAAGCTACAGACATTCTTCTTCGGGATGGTATGCTGGGCGCACTTCAGAAACAGGCCCAGATCATTGGGCGCACCGACTTCTATCACCCAGTCCGCCATTTCGGAGTTGCGGTAATCGTAACCGTTCTGCCACCTTTCCTGCTGGTTCACCACCAGTACGCCGTATTCCGGGATGACGTGGCGGCGGGGCACCAACTGCACGTTGCTGAATGCGGGGATGCCGTCCACTACGATGATATCTCCCAGCTGTATGAGCGAATGCCCCCAGTAGATGCTGTCCAGTGCCAGGTTCATAAAGGCCTTGAACCATGGAGACTCGAAGACGGCCGTCAGGTCAGGATTCTCATCGCCCTTCCTGTCCACGATGCGGAAGCTCTTGTTCAGGACGTAGCCTTTGCGCTGTCCTACGCAGCCGGTGAGGTGCATGTCCACTTCCACGTCACCGTATATGTTGTACAGCGGCACACGGTTGGGGTAGTCCACATTGATGGCATATTGCCAGGCATTGCGCCAGGTGCGCAGGTCCTTTTTGGTCAGCGCTTCGGTCTGTAGTTGCAGGTTGACGGAAAGTTGCGTCACCCGTTTCAGTTCGGCCGGATTATCCAGATTCACACGTCCCACCTTTACGGGGTTTTGTCTTTTGTTTTTTGTTGCCATAATGTTACCAGATATAATCGTTCTTGGTTGCCGATCCGTAGCGGACCGGATTGTGGTAGTCTTCTTCACCGGAAGGCCCGGTGATGGTGGGGATATCGGGAGTGATACGTCCCGCCTGTATCTCTTTCAGATAGTCCAGCGCATCTTTGTAGCGTTTCTCACGAACTTCATTTCCCATTTTGCCGGGCAGCGAACATATCATGTGATAGAGCGCGATATCGGTGGCACACCCCACCAGTTCCGCATCCCTCTCACCGGCTTCGCGTGCGAATGTCGCATCCACGTCATAGCGTCCGCGCAGTGCTGCGGCAATACGTGACAGGGCACGCTGTTCCGCCGTTTTCCGGTTGTCTTCGGAACTCTGCTGCATGATTTTCAGCGCATCGGTGCCTACTTGGATATAGTCGTTTTCTGTAATGAACATGGCTTTAATTATGAATTATAAGTTATGAATTATGAATGGTCACCACGACTGTGACGGCGGTTGCCTCAATCCCATGCGCGGAACAAAACTCTCTTCGCGTACCTGCTTTTGCAGCTTGTAGATAGCGCCTTCGTCGGCATCCGGCCCGTCATCGTGGGCGCGGCTTCCTTTCTCAAAGGCGAGGGTCTGTTCAATGCCGGTTTTCATGTCGTTGTCGTTCTTCAGCTTCTCGTTGTACCACACGAAACCACGCTCCCACAGCGGGCTGACGGCTTCGATACGGGCGAACTTGTCCGGCTTCTTGCGCTTGTCGGCAGTGACGGGTACCTGGTAGCCCCGCAGGTTGCCTTCACGCTCGAATTCATCCAGTATGGTGTCCTGCATGAAGTTGGCTTCCATGTAGATGGTGACGGCTGCATCTTCGGGCAGCGATTCCCAGAGGTCGTATACCCAACGCACCATTTCGCCCACGCTGCACTGGCGCACGAAGGCGCGCAGGCAGTGCAGTTCCGAACGTTTGGCCGTCTTCAGTCCGGAGCGCGGACGCCCCCAGAGTTTGGCGGCCTTGTAGTCGTTCTTGCTGCTGTCCTTGAACGAAGGGTCGATGTAGAGCACAAGGCTCTCATAATAGCTGGGTTTCAGCATCCGGCGCCATTGTATCCAGCGTTCCTGGAAGACGGCGCCTTCGGTGATGGGGTTGTGCATGTACTCCTTTTGGAAGCTGCGGTAACCCATGAACTTCTCACGACTGCGCAACAGTTCGATGGTGTAGCATTCCGGCCAGGCAGGCGTGCCGTCTTTGGTGATGGCATAGACGGTGCTGGTGTAAACGGTGTCGCTGTCGATAATCTGCTGGAGCACGCTGTTCTTGCTGATGAGGTTGCCCACCATGATGAACCGTCCTTCCTTACCGCCGAAGCAACCGAACAAGGCTTCCTTGATCCACTTCGTCATTTCGCGCACACGGGCTTCGCTGCGGCACATTTCATCATCATCCAGGTCATCCACGATGATGTAGTCCGGACGCATGTCCCGGAATCGCAATCCACGGGGCGACTGTCCACGCCCACGGCTGAAGAAAGCGCACTGGTCCTTGGTGACGAACTCGCCTTCCTGCCAGCATCCGGCATTGTATTGCTCGCCAAAATCCTCGATGATGTACTGGTTGAACTGTAGTTCCGCCTGGAGGTCACCCAGCAAGGCGTCGGCATTGTCTTCGCTCTTGCCTACCAGCACCATGACGTGCAACATGCTTTTGAACTTCAGCCAGAGCGGGACACCCACATCCAGGTGCACCGACTTGGCATGGCCGCGCGGCCATTTAAAAACGGCACGCATTTCCGGGTGCTTCTCAATGTAACGGGCGGCATCGTTGTGGAACCTGGCATTCTTGCACTGGCAATAGTGGCTGAGGTATCTCTGGCAGAAATACTCATAATCCTTCAGGGCGCGGGCGATGTTCTTCTTCCGTTCCGCTTCCGTCTCCGGCTTGCGCTTCGAGGTGATGCGCTGCAACCGGTTGCAATGCTCATCCCACCGTTTGAGTGCCTCTTTTTTCTCTTCCGCTGTCATTTCTGCTTGAATTTGATATTCATGAAGTCGCTGTGCAGTTGGTTGATGAGCATGATAAGTTTGTCATCTATTTCCGGATATTCCTCACGATGGGTCACCAGCCAGTTTTCGAACTCAATGATAGTATCCACCTTGTTCACGATGTTGGTGTTCCGGTTGATTTCCTTGATACCCTTTGCCGCTTTTATCAGCGAGTCCGTCATGCGGCTGATGCTCTTTTCGTCAGCGTCCGTATTCTCTATGGCTTCTCCCAGTTTGGAGAGAGTCATGGACGTGATGGACTCTTTGCTCATCTCACGCGCGGCTCGTTCTTCTTTCCAGTTCTCCTGGTTTACCCAGCGGCTGACGGATTGCCTGGTCACCCCGGTAAGTTCCACAATCTGCATGATGGGCGTACCTTTCATGTAGAGGTGCTTGGCCACCGCCTTTTGTTTGCTCATGTCTTTTGCCATACCTTCCAACTGTTGATTATAGCGGCAAAGTTGCGAATCCCGTGGCGGGCGGCGAAAAAACGGCGGAGCGGTTGCAAGGTATCGTGGACAGGCTGCACGCTTCATCGTAACCGTTGCACACTTTTTTGTGCGGTTGTGCGCGTAGCCGTAAGTTTGCGCCAAAATGAGACGCAAATCATGGGAAAAAGAATCAGGATATCAAGTGAAAGTTTAAACTGCTTCGGCACGTGGGTGAAGACCGACGGCATCGATTACGGGCAATACCAGCAAAACCCCTTGCTGTTGTATATGCACCGTCGTGGAGAAATAATAGGTAGCATCAAGGATTTCCGGGTAGAGGGAAAGGACGTGACCGGGGAGCCTTACTTCGACGAAGTGCGGGATGAATCAAAAATATTGAAACAACAGTTTGACAAGGACACGCTGAAAATGTGCAGCCCCTTCTTTGAAGTAATAGAGACGAGCGACGCTCCCGAACTCCTGAAGCCGGGACAAACCCGTCCTACGGTGACCAAATGCAAACTCCTTGAAGTAAGCATGGTGGATATGGGCGGCAATGACGACAATATCGTGCAACTCAGTTATCAGGGTAATCCTTTGAGGCTGGCGGCAGGTGAAGACTGCCCGTCCCTTCCTTTATTGAAAACTAACGGCGGAGAAACTCCGCAAAACAATAATTCTAAAACAGAAGAGACTATGAATGTAGATTTCAAAGCTATCGCCCTGAAGCTGGGCTTGCCGGAGACGGCAACGGAAGCGGAGATTCTCGCCAAGGTTGGCATCTTGCTGGGATATCAGACCGCCAATACGGAACTGCGCACGCAATTGGATGCCATGAAATTGGCAGGTGTCACTCAGATGGTGGACGACGCCGTCAAAGCTGGAAAGTTCAATGCCGACAAGAAGGAACACTTCATTAACCTGGGCAAGACAATAGGCGCTGAAAGTTTGAAACTGACGCTGGACAGCATGGCGGCTGTGACCAAACCGATGCAACTGATCAATCCCGGCGGCGGCGCAACGGGCGGCGGCATGGCAACCGGGCAATGGAACAAGCTCAGCGAGGTACCCGAAGGGCAGCTGAAGCTGATGCGTGAGAACGAACCGGACAAATACCGTGCGCTGTACAAGGCGGAATACGGCATCGAATGTCCGAAATTCAATTAATAACTAACAATTTAAAATTAAATCGAATGAATTCTATCTTGAAATTTGTTTGCGGTACGCTGTTCAACATCCTGATGGGCGTGGTTCTGGCGTCATTGGTAGGGGTAACCCCTGCAATAGGTGCAGTGGCGGGCGCGGTTGTCCCGGCAGTGCTTGGAAACTTCATGCCTGCAGGCGCTGCTTTTGAAGGCGTGTATACGGAAGTGTGGACCGGAGAATTGATAAAGCGCCTGAATGCCGGACTGAAGGCGGACTGGCTGAACGGTATTCCGGATTATTCCGCGAAGGTGGACAATGAAGTGATTCACCTGGTGGACGTGGGCGGCGACCCGGACGTGCTGGTAAACAACACGACCTATCCCATTCCTATACAGGACTTGACGGAAAGTGACGTGCCGGTAGGCCTGGACAAGTTCCAGACGAAAGCTACCCGCGTGACGGACGACCAGCTATACGCCTTGTCTTTCGACAAGTATTCCGCTGACGTGGAACGTCATGGCAATGCCATTCTGACGGTGAAGTACAAGAAAGCCGCCCACGCCTTGGCTCCCTACAGCCATACGGACAAGACTCCGGTTATCGCAACCAGCGGCGCGGCCGACGAATCGGGACGCAAGAAACTGACCGTAAAGGACATCATAGCCCTGAAGCGTGCCTATGACAACATGGAGGTGCCCGAAGACGGCCGTGTGCTCGTTCTTTGCCCGGATCATGTGAACGACCTGCTGGAAGCCGACCAGAGCTTCAAGGACAAGTACTACAACTACACCTCCGGAAAATTGCTGAACATGTTCGGTTTCGAGGTGTACACGTATGTGAATTGCCCGTACTACACGAAAGCGGGCGTGAAGGTGCCATACAATGCCACTCCGGCGGCTACTGACCTGAAAGGTTCTTTCTCTTTCTACCGCCCGCGCATGTTCAAGGCGCAGGGAAGCACGAAGATGTATTACAGCGAGGCGCGTACCAACCCGACCACACAGGAAAGTCTGGTAAACTTCCGCCATCACTACATCGTGCTGCCTAAGAAGTTGGAAGCATTCGGCGCCATCTATAGCTGGGACGGCGCAACGGCACAAAGTAAGGATCAGGCCGTTCCGGCGGAAAAGCGCTGGGCGCAGGTTCGCCGTGAAGCCGCAGCTGCCGCCGCCAATGCCGCCGCAGACAATCCGGCGCCTGATGATCCTAACAGTGAATTGGAGGCATAACCGATGAGTGCGCGAGGATTACGCAACAACAATCCGCTGAACATCCGTCTCTCTGCCACCACCCGGTGGCAGGGGGAAGTCCGGCCCTCACGGGATAGGTCATTCTGCCAGTTTGAAAGCATGGCTTATGGATATCGGGCAGGCTTGAAGCTGTTGCAGAACTACCGGAAATTGAACGGCTGCCGCACGATAGCCGACTTCATCAACCGGTGGGCGCCGCCTGTGGAGAACAATACATCCGGCTATATCAGCCGGGTATGCAGGGAAATGCAGGTGCCTTCCAGCTACGTGCCCGATGTGAACGACCGGGCAACGATGTGCGCTTTCGCCGCCGCGATGTCGCGGGTGGAGAACGGGGTACCGGCTGTGATGGCGGACGTAGTGGCGGGATGGAATTTGCTTTGACAAGCAAAAATTAAAGAATTAATAATTTAAAATTAAAGGCGAATGGACTTCTTGATGCAGATATTGGGCAGCCTCTTTCCGGCAGGATTGGGCGCGGCGATTGGAACAGCCTTCGGTTGGTTCTTCAACCGCCGTCTTTCAAAGGCCCGCAACGGCGGAGATGTTGACGCTGCCTATATGGACAATATTCAGAATCTCCGTTCGGATTTATTAAATTCTATCAATGAAAACAGAAAACTCTACAGGGCTATCGCCCGACTGGACCGCACGGTGGCTCGCGCTACTACTTGTCATCACTGGAATGATTGCCCTGTTCGCTTCGAGTTGCAGAAGTCCGGTGCCGACGGTGACAACCTCCCGGCACCTAAGCGACAGCCAGCAAAGCGTAAAACAATTCGCGCTCCTGCAGGAACCGGTACCGCCCAGCATGGCGAAGACCGTATTTCCGACAGAGATACTGAATACTATACCGATAGGGACGGGCTTCAGTAAGCGCAGCGGGCAGGCCACGGTGAACGTCTCCCGGATATCGGGCGACAGCATTGAAGTGACCGCCACCTGCGACAGCCTGGCACGGCAGGTGATCCTGCTGACGGAAGAGCTGGTGCGGATCAGGAATGAAACTTCGGAAGAGGTGAAGGAACTGCCTCCCAAGGTGATAAAAGAACCCACTGGTTGGCAATGGTTCCAGATATGGACAGGGCGGATAGCCGTTTTGGCTCTTGTTCTGATAGTGATTAAACGGCGTTTAAGTAACAAAAAAACGTAGAGAAAATGGATAAACTTATCTATGGAATGGCCCGCGTGAAATTCGACGGTGTGGAAATAGGCTGGTTTGACGAGCAGGGGCTGACCCCCGCGGGAAGCGCGCCTACCCAGGTGGACGTTTACGCGGCCCAGGTAAAAGACGGTCCGGTGGCTACCATCACAAGCAATCCGGGCAAGAAGGCCTTCACCGGCAACCTGATAGACCTCAGCCCGGAGAACCTGGTGAAGGTCATCGGCGGTACCAAAGACGACAAGGGCAATTGGGAACCGCCCGAACAGTGGGAAAAGACCGGAGTAATGGATATCATCTGCGACAGCGGACAGACGATCCGCCTGTTCAACGCGAAGGTGACAGGCAACGACTTCTCCGGAGGCGTAAACTCGCAGGGGGTGCTGGCGCTCGCATTGAACGTGGAAGCCCTGAAGGATGAAAACGGGAAACGCCTGAAAATATTCGCCAAAGGCATCGATCCTGAAACCGGCAATCCCGCGGTGAACCCTGAAGGCTGACGGGCGTATGACGGACTTTAACATCGAACTCTTAGCGGCAAAGGTATTGGCGGACAACGGCGTTTCTTTGCCGCTTCGCCTTCCCGGCGGCAGGCATATACGCTGGGTGATGCGGGTGCCGAATTTGGAAAGCCGCGTGCGCATATCGAAGATGTACCTGAAAATGGATGTGAAATATACTGACCTGGAGAAGTACACCTTCGAGCAGAAACTGGATTTCATGCGTAAGCATACGAAAACGGTGAGCCGCATGGTGGCCTATGGTATTGTCCGGGGATGGCTGCTGGGGCGTTTGATGAACCGTCCGGTGGCGTGGATGCTGAGGAACTGCATGCATCCGGCGGCTTTGGAAGACGCCTGGATGCTCACCATCGGCACCATGAATACTGTCCCTTTCGGAAATATTATCAGATTGGCGGAGGTGATGAACCTGATGTCGCCAAACCTGAGCCACGGAAAAAGGTAGAACGGGAGTTAAAGGGATACACGGAACCCGCACATAGCTCGTTCGGACTGATAGGACAGATAGCACGCGATACCGGCTGGAGTATGAAATACATCATGCGGGGCGTTAATTACCCGACGCTGATGCTGATGTGGCAGGATTATCCCCGTCATGTGGACGGACGGAAGAAAACGACGCTGGAACTGTTCCGGGAAATGGAGGCGGAAGAGGACAAAGCCGCTTCCGGGAAGAAGAGCGTAGACCCGCTGGCATTTTTTCAACAATTAGAAGAAGAGGAAGACTGAGATGGAACCCATAAGACTTGAAATATTCCTGGACGACAGGACCCGCGGCGGCATGCAGTCGGCAGAACGGAACATCACCGGACTGGAGACGCGGATGCAGGAGGTTATCAATATCCTGAAAAAGGAGTTGGTCGGCCTGCAGTCCGCATTCAAGGATGCGTTGTCTACGGGCGTTTCCTCGCCTTCCGACCTGGCGGACATACAGGCGCTGAAAGGCAAGATTGTGGAGCTGGAGGAAGAACTGAAACGCCTGAAGAAGCAAGCGGAAGTTCCGGTGAAGCCGGATATCGACCTGTCGGGGTACATTACGGATGAAATCAGGGCCATGGAGAGTTCCGGCGAGAGGGTGAAGGCCATTATCATCAATATCCAGAAGGATATAGACTCACTGAGACAGAAATCGCTGGAATCGGCGGCGACGGGTATTGTCAATCCGGAAGATACGGCAAAGATAAAGGCGCTGGAGGCACAGGTGCGTTCGTTGACCGAAACGTTGGTGAAATATGAAGTAGCCAAAGCGGACGGTAACAATACGCCGATCATGCAGTATGATCCGGCACCTAAATTGAACAACGTCAAAATGAGCATGCAACAGATTGCCCGGGAACTTCCGGCACTGGCGATGGGACCGCAGATGTTCTTCCTGGCCATTTCCAATAATATACCGATGTTTACGGATGCGGTGGCATCGGCACGGAAGGAATATGAATTGATGACGGCCGCAGGCAAGAAGGCTACTCCGATTTGGAAGCAATTACTAACTTCACTGTTTTCCTGGCAGACGGCGATGGCGACGGCTATAACGCTTACTGTGGTCTATGGTAAGGAGATTGGGGAGTGGGTGAAAGGATTGTTTGGTGGTAAAACAGCTTTGGATGAACTTCGTGAATCTATGCAAAAGACGTATGAAGTGGAGAAAGAAGCTAATTCTACACTGGTTAAGACCCGTTTTGAGTTTGATCAGGTTATCAAGTCTATCAAGAATTTCAAAGGAAGCAAGGATGAAGAACGCAAGAAGATTACGGAGTTGAACAGTACCTATGGTGAGGCGTTCGGGTATTATGAGACGTTGAGCCAATGGTATGATACACTTATGCAAAAGAGTTCCGATTATATACAGGTTCTTGTTTTGGAACAAAAAGCAAGGAAATGGATTGATCAGGCTGTAGAGGAAGGGGATAAAGCTGACAAAATCAAATCTGAAGGTGTAGAAGTAAATCGCCCCTGGTTTGGAAAAGGCGGCAAAATTTCCAAGTTTTTTGGAGGTAGTACTACAAATCAGTTTGGCAGTGATCCCGCTGTTGTTGCTTATACTAATAAACTGAAAGAGGTCTATGATGCAGAAGAAGAGGCCTTGAAACGTGCAGAAGAGTTTCAGGATGAAGCTAAACAAATTCGGGAAGGGACAAATATAAATACTGTTATCACAGGGTCTGTTGAAGAGTTGGAAAGTGGTATTGCTGAAAAGAGAAAAGCCCTGAAAAAATTGACTAATAAGGCTGATTATGATGCTGCATTAAAAGTCATTGAGGAAGAAGAAAAGAAGTTGGAAGCTATCACTGGTAAGAAGGATAAGGCCGGAAACGGTATCGATAAAAATGATTATCAGACAGAACTTGCTGAAGCTCGTCTCCGTGCTCAACAAAAGTTGGAAGCCGCCACCGTCCAAGTAATGCAGGAGGGTTATGAAAAGCGTTGTAAACAGGCGAAACTGGAATACGATGAAGAATTGGCCCGCATTGATCGTCAGGAGAAGAAGTTGACTGAAAGACTGGATAATGCTAAGAAAAGTGGTAAGAAGGTCAGTGCGAATGATTATAAACAAGTTCAGAGTGACGGAAGTACCGAACGTTCCGCCGCCCTCATGATCTATGAGAATGAACTGGATAAGATCAATAAGGAAGCTACCGAAGTGGAGCGTAAGAAGCTGGAAGAGTATGCAAATCAATTTCAGGGATATATCACCAAACGTACACTGACGGAGAAAGGCTTTGATGAAAAGCGTTCGGTACTGGAAAAAGGCGGTGCATCGCAAGAAACCCTCAACGAACTGGACTATCAGAAAGAAAAGACCCTTTCGGATATTGACAACGAATTCGCCGCACGTGAAGAGGCGTTCAAGTCCTGGGCGGCAAATGTGGTAAACCTCAACCTTGAAGAATTGCAGCGCCTGCTGGTGGAAGCTGAAAGAGAGCTGGAGAGGGAAGAGTTCCTGCACCCGGATGACAAGGGACTGGCCGCGAAGCGTGCAAAAGTCAGCACTCTAAAGAATACCGTCAGCAGCAAGATGAACGCTAAGGAAGAGGGCAAAGACAAAACAGACAACAAGAAGAGTATTAAGGAATGGTCGGAATTGAACCGTGTGCTGGGAGATGTGGAAGACTCTTTCAATGATATAGGTGGCACCGTAGGTGATGTGGCGGGTGACATCATTAAGACCGCCGGCACCATAGCCACATCCACCCTGAGTATTATTGATGGCATTACCACCTTATCCGAGAATTCGGCGGGAGCCATGACGGGAACCGCCGAAGTCGCGGCGGAATCAATGTCGAACGTTGAAAAGGCTTCTGTCATCCTTACCATTATCTCGGCGGCCTTGAAAGTGGCGACCGCCATCGCAAGCCTTTTCAAACGTACGGACTATATGGAGGAATTCCGCAAGGAAATGGCAAAACTGAACTACGAACTGGCGCTTGCCAAGTTAAACGCGGAGATATCCACTGATAAGAACAGTATTTTCGGTGATGATCTGTGGGGTAATGCCATCAAGAACGTTGACCTTGCCAGGGAAGCGTTGGACAGGTATAACGGCACATTGGAGAAGATAAAGAACCGCAAGATATTCAGCGGTTTCGCAGGTGCGACAGCGGAGGCCATGGGACTGAAGAATACATTCAATTCTTTGGGAGACTCCATTGCAAACATGCAGGTAAAAATACAACATAAGACCTGGTTCAGGTCAGCCAAATATTCATCCCTGAAAGATGCGGTTCCTGAACTGTTCAATGCGGACGGTACGGTTAATCAGGATGCTCTGGAGAAGTTTATCGGTTCGGACACTTTCGGCAAGTTGAGCCAGGAAAACCAGCAATACCTGCAAGAGATGTCGGACTACTGGAAGGCATATCAGGATGCGGTAGAAAAGGTAAAGGATTACCTGACGGATATCTTCGGTGATCTCGGCAGCACTCTTACCGACACGCTGGTGGATTCATGGGCTAATGGTACGGATGCGGCCACCTCCTATTATGAGAGCGTATCGGAAATGTTGGAAAATCTGGGAAAACAGATGATTTACTCCGCATTATTCAGCGACATCTTTGAAAAAGCACAGAAAAAGATGTTGGACGTGACGCAGAATGCCGACCTGTCCGCCGATGAAAAATTTAAGGAGTATATAAAGCTGCTGGGCGGCATGACGGATGAAGTGCTGGGAAAGCAGGGAGACTTTAATGCACTGCTGGAGGCGTATCAGCAAATGGCGAAGGACAAGGGATTCGATATCTTCAAGCCGGATGAAGACGGGGCTTTACAGAGTGGGCGTAGCGGTTCGTTTACCACCATGACGCAGGAACAGGGGACGAAGTTGGAAGGATTGTTCACTTCCCTTCAGGACCATGCCAGCGGAATACATCAGTTATTGGAAGAATTGAAACAAGGACGTTCCGCGGATCATGAGATTTTCGTGCAGATCGAGGAAAACACCGCCTACTGCAAGTTGCTGGAGGATATACTTGAAATCATGACCCGGCAGGAACGTGACGGGCTTAAAATAAATGGATAAGGCTATGAAAGATTTAACCGGATATATGAGTATCAACGGTAAGGATGCCTGGACGGAGTATTCCGCTTTTCTCTGTGAGGATAAGCAGGATGATAATTTCAATTTCGGAGAGCTGCTGAAACCGTTGGAGATGAAGGACTACACAGCCGTAGACTTTCGGGAACGTGACGGTGAAGAGCTGCCGGATGTGCTGCCGTCTCCTTGCTACAAGGCTCGTGACGTGACGCTATACATTGCCGTATATGCTTCGACACTGGTGGAATATAACACCCGCCGTGCCGCACTCATGAAAGAGATCCGTGCGGGCTGGGTAAATCTGAAGGTGAAAGAATTACCTGCAACATATCGCTTATATTACAAGACGGCTACGGATGCGAAAGTATCTGCGGATATCACGGACGGCAGGATCGTGGGGCGCTGGAAGATGAAATTCAGGGAACCGAAACCGGGACTCACCACAGAGTGACACAGAGTTTAACGGAGTTTTAAATGATGATTAAATACTGTTTGAATGGAGCTTAAAATCTATAATCAGAGCGAAGAACTGAAACTGACGGTCAGCACGTCTTCATCGTCAACCTGGAATATGGAACTGATGACGGAGAATGCGATATCCGTTTCTTTCACTCATCCTTTCTATGTGCCGCTGGATGTGAATGACTATGTGCTGTTGTCGGGAGTAAAGTTCAGTATTAATAAAGAGTATAAACCAAAACAAAAGTCCACCCAGGAATACACCTATTCCGTTAAATTCTATGGCCCGGAGCATGATGCGCAGCGAGTGATGTATCTGAACCTGACGGACGGACAATATGACGTGCAGTTCTCCCTTGACGGTAGCCCGCGTGAACACTTGAAGAAGTGGGTGGATAACATGAACCGCATCTATGGGCGTGAAGTCTGGTCGATGGGTGATGTGGTGGTAGCTGCCAATCAGACCATAGAATATAACAATTCTTCTTGCTGGGATGCGCTGGCCTCCATAGCCGAAGCCTTCGAAACGGAGTGGTGGGCGGATGGTTTTACAATCAACCTTTCACGTTGCGAGCGGGGCGAACGTATTTCCCTTGGCTACATGCAGGGACTGACTTCGCTTACCCAGTCGGAGAACAGCAATGACGTGAAGTTTTTTACCCGGCTGATTCCGCTGGGTTCGACAAAGAATATAGATCGTAGCCGTTATGGGTATTCCCGTCTTCAGCTTCCGGATAAGTCTACTTATGTGGACCGCAACACTCAATACGGATTGTACGAATATGTAGAGGAAGCGGCGTTCGCTGAGATTTTTCCGCACTATACAGGAACGGTTACTTCGGTTCGTACGGAAGAGAAGACGGGGGATGACGGAAAGAAATTCACGGTATACTACTTCAAGGATGCGGGGATGACATTTGACCCTTCTTCGAAGGATAATGAGATTGGCGGGCTGGTGAAACAGGTGTCCTTCCAGACGGGTGATCTTGCGGGGCGTGACTTCGAGGCAAACTATGATTCGACGAAAAAGGAATGGGAGATTATCAACACTTATCCGTCCGATGATGTGCAGATACCCGGCGGGAACCTGATACCCCGTGAGGGTAATACTTATATCCCCTGGAACTTCCGTATGCCTGTGGAGTATGAGGTTCAAGCGGAACTGCATTATAAAGCGGTGGTGGATGATTATCTGGCGAAGTACAGTGAAGATATCTCTAAATATGGCGGTGATACGGATTATATCTATATAGATAAGAATAGTGTGCCGCTGGTGCTCGGTCAGAATGTACGTCTGTTGAGCGATGAGTATTTCGGTGAGATCGGCTATCGGGACAGTCGGATGACGAAGGTGGTGCGGAAACTGGATAATCTGTCGGTTGCTACGATTGAATGCAGCAATCAGGTGGGGAAGGGGTGGAAGACGCAGGTGGACAGTAGCATTAATGAGTTGAAGTATGTGATAGGTCAGAAGGAAGAAACAGTACTGGATATCCTGAAGAGCTGGGACGGACGGGAGATAACAGATTATCGGGTATTGTCAGGGCTGCGGACGCTGAAGGAAATCAAGTGGCGTGCACTAAGCCGGCTGAATGATGATGAAGCCGCCGGGCACATTAAATTAAAGAACGGCGGGACGGTGGAGAATGGTCTTGTAGTCCGCCTCCCCAAACAGACCACCCCTGCCGCTTTAATGTCTTGTTTGGTTGAAGAGGATATCGACACGCTTATCGAAGAGGATGAGGATGCGATTGTAGAAGTTTCTCCGGCGGAAGCCAGCGGAGACCTTACTCTTGGTGGGTTGCTGAATACTGATCCTTCATGGGACACCCTTCCCAATGATGTCTATTCCCTGGAAATGCGTGACGGGATTTTCTATCCCAAGCAAGGCGGCGGGCTTGTCATTGGCGAGGAACCCGGCACCGCCTACGACGGTGGAGCGGGTGCCGCCTTGGAGCAGTTGGTAAGGGAGCTTGCGGGCGGTGCCGGAACCATGTACAGCGTGTATGTGCGGAACAATATGCCTTCTTTAGGATTTGCAGCACAATACGGTGAGGAGTGTGTGCTTGACTTTACCTTTGTTTCACAGTATCGGGATGACATCAGCGAGCCGTATAAACCGACCGGGGAACTCGGACTTTGTACCATCATGGTGAAGAATTCCAAGTATACCGACTTTACCGTTGTCAAGCAAATGGAAATATCTTCCAATATCTCTGTCAAACAAGATGTCTCTGAATGGTTGACCAGCGGCAGTAATAATATCAAGATTACCATCAAGGGAGAAAATACCGACCAGACAACGGCGCCTGTTACCTATGTGGTTCAGCTAACTTCTCTTGGTGTGAGTGCCCCGAATTTCGCTTGGTGGACGGCTTTTTCTGGAGATATTGCTATCCCGATGATCGTTAACGGCAATATCAGCAAGACGCTGCATGTGACTGTTATCGGTGATGATTATAACCAGAGCTATAGCCAGAATCTCGGCACAGCCGTATATCTGGATACTCCTTATATCTATACGCTTCCGCATCCGGGACGAACGGGGGTGTATAACGTGAGCTTCTACCTGTCCAACTCCGATAATACGATTCAGACGAAATCGGTATCGGTGAATATCATGTGTATCTCTTCCGGTGAAGCCGTGAAGCTGATGTGCGTGAATAACGTGGCTGACCTTCTTACCAACTGGCAGGATAACATTGTTTTCAATTATGCTATCTATGACGGTTCTGCCGCTCAAACGGATGCGCTGTTCTCCATCATGAAAGACGGTATGGAGGTGTATAGCTCGGAGAATGATACTATCGTGACGAATGCGAAGAATACTCTCACTTATCCGATGGAGGTTGATACGGATGATGATGCTAACTTTGATGTGGTTGTGTCTGTGACCAGCGGCAACAATAACCTGATTGATCCGATCACACTGAATGTGAATAACTCCCTCGGATACTCGGCCACTGCCGGAGCTGCACTCTATATTAATCCCCGTACGCGCAGCAATTCACAATCCAACAGTCGCAGCATAGTTAATGAGGTGGATAAGTCTGTTATCCCTGTAATTTGGAATAATTTTAACTGGGGCAATGACGGATGGGTATCTGATGGTGATGGCGTTAAAGTATTGAAAATCTTTGCCCGGAGCTCCGCCGTGATAGATTATCAGCCTTTTGCTGTGGAAGCGGCCCGCAGGGGAAAGACCATTGAGATTGACTTTAAGGTGGAGAACGCCTCGGACGCCTCGAAGAACATCATTACCATTGCCGAGGGAAATGTCGGTCTGAAAGTATCCGGTGAGAATATCTCTTTCTTCTCTCAATCGCGACACGATAGTACCACACAGGATGTTCCTACAGATAACGGAGTACGTATACGCTTGACTGTTGTAGTGATGCCTGATGCCTACGGAAATGCAGGGTTCAATATCGTTGCCATCTATATCAACGGAAAGAAGAACCGGCAGTACGCTTATGAGAGCAATGACTATTTTCGCAATAGTGGCAAGATAGTTCTGGGCAATGATTATGCCAACTTATATCTGTATGGGTTGCGTGTATATGATTCGGCGCTGACTTCTGAGGCCGTACAGAAGAATTATATCAATCAACTTGTGACTACCGATGAGAAACAGACAGAGAAGAGTATCAACCAAGTGCTGGATGGTGAAGGTGTGAATATTGACTTCAATGCTACGAAGATGCTATACAATGTATTCGTGGTTGATAAGCCTTTCCCTAACCTGAATAACCCTTCAGGCGTGGCGGGTAATCTGGAAGTCTTCTTCAAGGATAAACCGGAAAGGAACTTCACGCTCACCAATCTGTTGGTTGAAGGCCAGGGAAGTACATCAAAGAAATATCTGGAGTGGAATATCCGCTTCAAGATGAAGGGATTGAAAGATGCTGAGGGTAATAAGATAAACTCTATTGCCACGTATGCCGACGGGACCACAGACAAAAACAAAGTACTCATGTTCGACGGTGTGCCGAAGTCCGGGCGTCTGACGGCTAAGAAGAATTGGGCGAGTTCCATGCAAGATCATAAGGCCGGAAGTGTAGCCGCCTATAATGACCTATACAAAGAGATTGGTATGAAGAATGAGGCGATGACCACCGATCCGCAGATACGCGTAGCTGTTTATCAGGAACCGTTCATCGGATTCTCTAAGTCTATCAATGAAGAAGGTCAGGAAGTATATACCTGCATGGGAGAATTTACGTTCGGTCCGGATAAAGGAGATGATCTTTGTTTCGGTTATGACACAGAAGCTTTCCCTGCCTTGTTATCTGTGGAAGGTTCGGATAATGCTCCGCTTGGGGCTTTGTTTCGCGTACCTTGGAATACGCAGAAATCGTATTGGGCGTATAATCCGGATGAAGAAGCTTTCCAATATAACAATACCAACTGTTGGGATTTCGATGCCGGTGAACTGAACGCCGATGAAACAGAACCACTGTCTGCACAGAAATGGATAGATGCGTATAATGCCGTATATGTCTGCAACAACCGTATCCGTCCATTCAATGGAACGCTGGCTGAACTGAATGCCTCCATAGTTGAATATCGTAGTACAGGTTATGAGTATTGGATTGCCAAGTCCGGTGATGCTAACCTCTATAATCTCTATTATTACGAGGCGGCAGAAGGAAAGTTTATTCCTTCAGACATTGGGAACGGCCAGATCAACTTGAGAACGCAGTTGACCGCATACCTTGCATCCGATCTGTCCGCATTTACATCCGACCAGTTAAATGAGCTGTTCATCAATTCCAGAAAGCAATTGTTCCGGGAGACTGTGCCGGAACAATTCGACATTGATGATGCTGTATTCCATTATAATTTTGTGGAATTCACTGCCGGAACCGACCAGCGTGCGAAGAATACTTATCCATATAGTTTCTGTACAGCCGGGAGCAAGTGGAGATGGCGATTGGATGATGCCGATACCATTTTCCCGATCGACAACCAGGGACAGGACCGCAAACCCTATTGGTGTGAGATGCATGATTATTACGACAACGGTCAGCCAATTTGGAATGGTGAGACTTCTGTTTTCTGGAATCTGTTAGAACAGGCTTTCAGTGCAGAGATTACTGCGGGAATGCGTAAGATGTTCACAGCAATGGAAGCACTGTGCGGCCAGTCTTCCGGTACTCCTTATGACAAGGCTTATGCTTTCTATAAGAAGTATTTCCTCGGAATAAAAGAATATTTCCCCGCTACGTTAGTCAATGCTGATGCCAAGCGTTATGAGCTTGCCAAGATAGCTTATGATAATGATTCCTATAGTAATGATACCGACCCTATTACGCAGAGTCATGGTGATTTCTATAGTGCAGAAACGGCATGGATAAAGAAGCGTATCATGTATATTATGAGTAAGTATAATTATGGCTTGTTCTCTGCCAATGGAACCGACACCATTATTGTACGTGCTGCCGGTGATTTGATAGACTATGACATCACTCCGGCTTTCGATATGTATCCGGCCATTGCAAATGGTACGTCCATCGTACAGGGCACACGGACCAAAGCCGGTGAGACGTGTCGCATAACTATCGACCTTGGCGGTAGTGCCGACCAACAGAATGCGATTCAGGCGGCGAGTTGGTTATTGAGTATTGGAGACTGGCATAAAAAGAATGTTTCCGGTACCATGGTGGTACGCGGTAAGCGTCTGTCAGAACTCATACTTGGCAGTAAGACAGATGACGTAATAATCTCTATAACAGGACTTACGCTTGCTGATTGTGGTAGTATGCAGAAGGTTCTACTTTCTAATATTGTCACATTGCAGGGTACACTTGATTTGAGTACTATTATTAACATTCGAGAGGTTTATGCAGATGGAACTAATCTGAGCCAGATAAAATTACCGAATGGTGGAGGGCTTGAAGTGATCGAGTACCCGGCTAACAATAAATACATCATTTTCCGGAACTTTCCAATGTTGACGACAGAAGGTTTGAGAATTGGTCAATGTGCCGTTAATATCACCGACTTTTTGATTGAGAATTGTCCTTTGCTGAAGCCTGTGCAGCTACTTTCGGATATTATCGAAGCGCAACAATCACAGGGAGATAATCACGTGCTGAAACACGTTCGTGCGGTAGGTTTTGAAGAGGAGTATTACACGGCCGATGCGTTGGATATGCTGGCTAAACTGGCGGATGGCACCTACGAAGGTTTGGACTCATCCGGTTTGGCTGGAGAGGAGCCGATACCTGTTTTGGATGGTAAGATAACAGTACACTCAAAGTACTATCAGGACTCTGTAGATGCGTTAAGGAAAATATTCAATCGACTAACCTTAATAATGGAAGGTGAAGCTGCTATAAGATTCGCAGACCCCGAAGTCTTTAGGATATTGGTTGGAGCAAAGGTGTACGGAGACTATACACCTGAGAAATTAGGGTCTTTGGTTGCCATTGACAAGGATGGTGACGGAATGTTGACGGCTGAGGAATTGGCAGATATATCGTCATTAAGTAACCGACCGGACGTAAACTCATCCGTCCTGGCGGGAAACACAACGATTGAAACTTTTGACGAATTCCGCTATTTCACAAAGATGGTCTTGATTGGGGGTGGCGTATTACAGAACTGTACCTCTCTCAGGTCTGTTACGCTACCTAATAGCATAAAAGAGATTCGGTCAGGTGCTTTTTCCTACACAGCGATAAAGAAACTGGTTATCCCGGAAGGCTGCACGCATATTGCAGAGCAACTTGTATCATACGATACTGCGCTTCAGCTGGTTGATCTGCCTTCCACGTTAGTGTCTCTCGGAACAGCTGTCAACCGGGTTGGCAGTCTCCAGTTTAGATTGATATGCCGGGCCACGACACCGCCAACTTTCGACGGTGCTTGGTGGGATAACAGCAACAGAGGCAAACCTATTGCCATTTATGTGCCAGATGAATCGGTTGAGACCTACAGAACAGCTTCAGGATGGAGTAGAAGTGCCGATTTAATACAGGCTTTATCAACTTATGTAGAATGATTATGAAAATAACAGAAGTAAAGACAACGGTGTTAAGAGCGAGTGAAGGCAAGGTGCTTCGTCGTATATCGGATCAAAAAGTGTTTGGCAGTGAACTATGGCTTGGCTATACTTACTACCTTGGTAATAAGAAACTGGATGAGCCTCTTTGGGAGCTTCCGGAACATTATGAAGAGGTTGATGCTCCGGAAGAGTTTAAAAACATGATAAATACTGATTGATATGGCAATATTGAGTACTGCGAAGATTGTAGGCATGCTGGCTTCGGCAAAGAAGACCGGTAAACAGGTATTGAACGCAGCCGGTGAATATGTGGCTGAAGTGGTAGAAGATTTCATGTCCGGGTTTGCAGGTTACGGATGGAAAATCTGGGAGTACGTAAAGGGTAAATGGATGCTTGAGATCGACTCCATCCGGGTGCGTGAACAGTTTATTGTGTTTGAGATGTTGGTGTCAAAGATGCGGGCGATAATCGGTTCATTGGGCATCTCGCAGGCGTGTGGTAAGATAGCTACTGTTACGCTATCCGAAGATGGTACGGAGTATCTCATCACCTTGGAGGATGAGACAATGAGCTTTGTCGCTCATGACTTTATGCGGTGCCAGACTTATACAGGAACTAAACAAACGTTCTATCATGTCGAGATATCTTCCGTTGTGGAAGATGTGATTCATGTGCCGGTGTCCGAGTTTGACAAGGATGAAGAGGGTAATGTGATCAATCCTCCGGAGATTGGAAACGACATTGTGCAGTTTGGCAACTCAGTGAATAAGAATCGCCAGTCCGCTATCTACATCCACGCCGATGAGAGTGGCCAGCCTGCCATTGATATCATGTTCGATATTGACAGTAAAGACTGGACCGGTAAGATTAAGACGCGCCTTGGCGGTGATATTCCCGGGGGAGATGGTGTGCGAGGCTTTTATTGCGAAAACGGCATGATCAAAGGAACCGATACCGGCGGACATACTGTTTACTGCATCCATCCTGACGGTACCGCTGAGTTTGGCGACGGTTCCGCTAAGTTTGCAGCGGATAAATCCGGTAAACTTGCCGGTGGTGCGATATCATGGGTATGGGATGCGGACAAGAATAAATTTGTCTGTACAATGGGAGATGTTATCCTAAAATGGGATAACCTTGATGATGAAGTTAAAGAGAATCTTAAAGGTGAAAAGGGAGACAAGGGCGACAAGGGAGATACCGGTGATAAAGGTGGTGATGGTCTCAATGGTGCTGACGGTATTAATGGTAAGGATGGCACATCAATAGTATGGAAGGGTAGCTATGTTTCGCATCCTTCTAATCCTCAAAATGGTTGGGCATACAAAAATACTACGGATGGTAAAAGTTACGTTTACCAGGATGGAATATGGTATCAGATGACTGTTGACGGTGTGGACGGTGCCAATGGTAAAGATGGTACTGATGGACTTGATATTGTTTGGAAAGGAGATTTATCCGCACCACCGGCAAATCCTGTAAAGAACTGGGTATATCGAGATACGGATAACGGTCGGGTATACATCTATAATGGTACTGCCTGGGCTTTGATGGTGGCGGATGGAAATGACGGAGCCGATGGCACTAATGGCACTGACGGTATGTCTGTCTATATCACTTATAATGATAGTGAATCTCAACCGGAAAAACCTACTGGAAACGGGACCTCGAACGGCTGGCACACTGATGCAACGAGCACAGCCGTGTGGATGTCTCAGAAAGTTGCAGAGAGTGTATCTTCCGGCAGTTGGGGAACCCCGATTAAAATAAAAGGAGGTAAAGGAGACACAGGACCGCAAGGCGTTCCCGGAGCTCCCGGTAAAGATGGAAAGGTTTATTATACCTGGATAAAGTACGCTGATGATGCGCAAGGTAATGGTATTAGCAATGATCCTGCCGGGAAAAGCTTCATTGGACTTGCGTATAATAAAGAAGCAGAAACTGAAAGTAATACGGCATCTGATTACAGTTGGAGTCGCTTCCGCGGGTTCGATGGGAAGGATGGTAAAGACGGCACGGATGGCGTTCCCGGTCCGGCAGGCGAAGATGGTAAGACTACTTATACATGGATCGCTTATTCTGATAACGCTGACGGTAGTGGTATGTATCAGGTGCCGACGGACACTACTAAGTATATCGGTATTGCGGTTAATAAAGATACGGCTACAGAAAGTACTGATCCAGCTGATTATACGTGGAGCCGTTTCCGGGGTGAAGATGGCGCGGATGGCCAAGATGCTGTAATGTTTGCGATAGAGTTCTATATGAACGGAGTTCAGGTCCAAAATATCCCGTGCGATATACATTCTAATCCGGTTGGAGGTAGCGCACTTGTTGCTAAATTATTCCGGATTAAAGGTAGTACTAAGGAGTTGTATTCGGCAGGTAACTGGATTGTGAACCACAGGTTAAATGGTACAGAGGTTTCAGATCTTGATTTTTCAAGCCCTCGGAGTTCAGTCGATATTGCTATTGCTGATGTTGGTGATTTTGATAGTATATCTGTAGGGGTTGCTGGAGGCTATTCGCCTGATGATCCTGTAATAAGTGCGAGTGGTACTATTGCTAAAGTCATGGCCAATGTACCAGATTGGTTAATAGGCTGGGATACCAACAAGGTGCAGATAGGCAGCGAGTATATGATATCTCCGAAGCTGTTTACGGGTAAGAACACCGGGACGGCTGAGGAACCGATATTGACCGGCATTGTCCAGGGCGACAAGTGTATCTCTATAGATGGAGTTGAGAGGTCTGGTTTTTATGCTCTGAAAGATAATGAGATTGTGTTTTCAATAGATGCTGAAACCGCAGATGTGTCTACGATTGGAGATATGATAGCAAATGCTATCAAGGCAACTGGTCTGAATATTAATGATAAATTTACGGTTAATAAAGATGGAACTATTAATGCTGCTAACGGGATATTCAATGGTTCATTGTCTGAACTGGTCGTCAATATTGACATGAATAATATTATTGAGAAGACCCTTTCATTTGATACCGGATTTAACTTCTCAATACAAACAGTATCTAATGATTGTACACTGTATCTTCCTACTGATAAGTCGTATAATGGTATACTTTGTTCTATCATAAACGGAAGTGAATGGATATTCCCAGGCACTTCTACAGTAAATCATTATCGTGTGATAGTTAAACTTGATAATGATGATAGATTCTGTTCTAATCCCAATGACATAATAAGATATATCACTCTTTCAACAGGCCGAATGGTACGTCTTAAAGCTGTGTTAAGACGAAATAAATTAGAATGGTTCGTTCTTAATTATCAAGATTTTACTTGGGATAATGATGGACAACATATATACATCTAATATCTATGAATTAAAATCCCGTCCTACCATCACTGGCCGGGCGGGATAACGACAAAATAAGACTGATTAAAAATCAATCTGCTACAAAGATAAGAATTCTATGTTTTAATTTCCTTTTAAGAGGTATTTAAATGCTATCTAAAAATAAATGAAAAATCACATTTCGTTTTGTGTTAACAACAGCAAAAGGCTTACATTTTGTTTTGTAAATGAGCTACAAGACGTTTTGCGGTTTTTACTATTCGTTGGATACGTTTTCCGGTACGTATTACGGAGCGCAATGTTGCAGTGCAGTATCTTATGGCAACCCGCATCGCCCGGATTCTGAATGTCTTTCTGACTTTACTTTTTCTTACTCTTGTTTTTAATAAAGTGGAGGTGGAATATGGCATTCCGCAAGGTTTGTGTAATATGGTAACGAGTGCCGTCGGTGGTTTACTGATATTGGCGCTTATTGTGTACTATATATTGGCGTTTAAATATAAATAGCATTGGAATATAGAGTTCTGTATGATATAGAAATAACTTACAATATTTTGATTATTTGATAAAATGAACAATCTTCGTATTCGGATATAATAGTATCTGAATACGAAGATTGTTGGATTAATCAAATACAATAATATGCCATTACTTTATAACTTTGACATTGATACAGTTGAAGAATTATTAGTTATTCTCGCTCGGAACATACAAAAGCGTAGACTGGAGAAAGGGCTTTCCCGAGAAGCTCTCACTGAACTTAGCGGTGTTCCTACTCCTACTATTGCTAAATTTGAGCAAAAACATACTATTTCACTGGCATCCTATGTAGCCTTAGCAAAGGCTTTGGGTTACACTAAAGCAATTAAAGAGCTATTATCCGAACCATTGTATAGTACAATGGAAGAGTTGGAGATAATTCATAAGAATAAAAACAGAAAAAAGGGGCGTAATGAAATTAGTAAATAAATTGGCGGTGATTTATCATGCTCGGACTGTCGGAAAAAACCAGATCTATTCGTTGCTAAGCCAGAGCCATTTTGGGGAAACTTCGGAATTTTCGAAGATAGCCTACCTGATGGTTATGGTCGCTATCTGCTTAACAGATTGCTAAAAAAACAAGGGGTAAATGACGGAGAATTGACTCCTTTGCAAAGATTGAGTATTGTCGGAACTTCTGGAATGGGAGCTTTATGTTATATTCCGGAAACTTACGTAGGGGAAGAAAAAACTCTTCCTGAATTAGATAATCTCCAGCAGATAGCTTTGGATGTGTTATCCGAAAAATCGGATAAAGATGAAGAGGTGCTTTATTTCAATAGTGGTAATTCTGGTGGTTACCGTCCAAAATGTCTGTTACAGGATGTAGAGGGGGCTTGGTTAGTTAAGTTTCGTCATACGTATGACCCTAAAAATATGGGAATGATGGAATTTCGCTATAATGAGATTGCCCGCAAATGTGGAATTACTGTACCCGATTTTAAATTAATGGAAGGAAAGTACTTTGCAAGTAAGCGTTTTGATGTAGAGAATGGAGTCACCCAGTGCAGTGGCGGGTATAATGGGGAACATGCCACTTCTGTTAATAATCAGGGAAATCCGAGCCTTGAAGACATGCTTATTGTGGGAGAAAGTATTCGTATTTCTCGAAAGAAAGGTTTGGAAATAATCCGGGGTATTGCGAACTCTTGCGAAGAACTCTTGGCTAAAGAATATGAATTTATCAGAAAATAAGTGGATTCTGCTTAGAAATACCTAGTTATGGCTACTAACCTCTTTCATTATACCTCATTTTAGGGATTGTGGCATCCGGGCAAATGCCCTACTTTTGCAACATCAGATTTAATGAATTAGTTAGTCATAATTACGTAACCACTTTTATTAAGGAAAAAGCTTCCCGTCTTCCCCGATGCGATATCGTGAAAGAACGGGAATTTTTTCATTTAACACCCTACAAAATAAAAATTCGTTGCTCCATTTCTGTGTGCGGCATGACAAAATGCAAATAATCTTCTAATTGACGAATTTAATAGAAAAATCGTCAATAGACTGACGATTTTATCAAACTGACAAGCCTATATAGAAGTAGTATAGTCGGTCGTAATATCAAAGTATCAATTCCTTGTCGACAAGAAGTTAGGAGTTTGTCAACAAGGAGTTAACTTCTTGTCGACAGGAAGTTAACTCCTTGTAAGAGGCTGATAATCAGTACCCGTATTTTCTCTTGATTTCCGGGCTTTTACTCTTGTTTTCGTGTCTTGTTCAGCGCTCCGATAACATATTTCCCATTGTTATTTACCATACTCCACTTGGTGTTATGTATTATTTTCCAGACTCCATTTCCCAAACGTCCGTAATCTGACAGTTTCAATATTGCTTTTACCTCGTCCGGGTCTTTGATATGCAGATTTTCCAGTGAGAGCAGCAGACATTCCAGATTATGGGTATTTTTGTTGTACGCGTATCCCGGAAACTCAATAAAAGAATATCTCCTCCATACATCAACATCCTCCCCCGTCGGGGGAGTTAGAGGGGGAAGTCCTTTATTTTCATCTGCTTTGTTTTGTTCTGTTTTGCTTTGTTCGGAATTGTCAGCTATTTCGGGTAAACTGTCTGCATCCTGCACGCTATTTTTGGGATTTTGCATACCATCAGTTTCCCTGTCATACTTATCATCTTTATTATCTTTATCATCTTTATCATTCTTGCCGTTCTTATCTCCTTTTTTATCTTCTTCGGGTTTTACCAGCATGTAGGGTAGGGACGCTAAGTCCCTCCTCCTACGTTTGGTGGCATCCAGCCACACTTTCTGTATATTGACTGAAGTCAGTATGCAGTGCTCTTCGTAACTTCCCTTGTCGAAGAATCCTTTTTCTATCAGGACATCCACGATTCCCTGCATTTCGTCTGCCGTAATCTCCTTTCCCGCCTTATTGCTGAATAGTACGCACTGCTCGTCATTCCAGTACAGATAATATCCGTTCTCTTTGTAGATTTTGCATATCAGTTTCATTACTGCGGTTTCCGCTTTCATTCCATATTTTGCTTCAATCAGTTCCATCGATACCTCTTCGAACAGGTTTACCTGTGTCGGGAAATAAGGTATACTGTTATATATCATTGCCATAACTCTAATTTTAAATTTCTAATGTCTGTCAATTGTCAACTGTCAATTGATTGGTCTCCATTCCAGAAAATTCTCCAACTGGAAGCTTCTCCATGCCTGCAGGTCTACATCCCAATATATGATGTGCCCTTCTATACGTTTTATGTCGTATGTGCGATGGAAACTGCCTTCATAGGGTAGAAGAGTTGCCTTGACGAAGCGGAATGTTCCGTCCTGTTTGTAGTATGCTACGAGTGCATATCCGTACTGCATGTAGTCGATGAGGCTTTCGATCCTGTCTGTCATCCATTGTGCCGCGTCTTCCGTATAAGCTTTTTCGAGCATAATACGTATTTTCCATCTCTTTTTGAGTGCTTCATTGAGTGAAGCGGTCTTTTTTCGCTTTTTCATTGCGCTTTAATTTTTTAATTTAGAACTCATTACTTTTTAATTGTCAATTGTCAACTGTCAATTGTCAATTGTTTAGCGGGTGTTTATGTCGGGCATAAAAAAGAGAAGATGTCACTTTTTTGAAAAAGCGGCATCTTCTCATTTGCGGGGCTTAATCTTTGCTAAAGCGTGGGCAAAGATATAGGTTGTTTCAATAGGGTGTAACTATTTAATTATTGTCTGTTTATTTCTTCTTTTTCTTCCCTTTTTTCTCTTCTTTTCTTTCCTGTTTCATCTTCTTTTCTCTCGCTTCCTGGGAGTATAATTCTCTGTTCAATTCCCCCAGTTTTAATTCTATGGTCTTGGATGACAGGTGAGTGCGGTCTTTTGTTAGGAAGAATTCTTTTTCCGCTGCCCAGTCTGCCACCGCTTTCATCGTTACGTCTTCTTTTTTACCGAAGCACCCCTTCTTTATGGCTGCGAGTAGCACCTCCATTCCCTCTTTTCTGCACTCGAAAGGCACCCCTTCCACTGTCGGACTTTGGGGACGTCCGGGTCCTCTGTCAGTCCCTTCTACAATACCCTCTGAAGCCGTATTCTCTAGTTTTTCCAACTCTTTTTTTCAAGGCTTTCAGCCTTCTTTTGATTCTTCATTTTTCTCTTTAATTTAAGTTATTAATTAAATATATTATAATTGTATTAAATTATAAAAATGCGGCAAAGGTAGTGTAATCTTCCTTATGGTGAATGGAATGGGTGAAAAGAAAAAATAGAAAGGAATTTTTGTGTGTGTAAATTGTTTGTATACAGGTGTTTATATGCTTATTTTGTGGGTGTCCAAAAAACGTTCGTTTAATGAGCGCAAAGATAACGGGTATTTTTTGAACCTGCAAGATGTTTAATAAAAATATTTTAGAACCAGGTCTTTTATATAGCTATATTATTGATAATCAGTCTAACATTTTTGTCGTTTAATATATTTAATATCTCTTCATTTTTATGTTTTCGAATAATCTGTTTTTTCTCATATTTTGACGTCCAAAAAACGAACGATTAAAAGACAGTTTTTGCTTGTAATCCTTTCGTTTATGGTCTTTCACCTATAAGGTAATGAACGGCTATCGTAAATCAATTGGCAAGAGGAACACAAGGCTTGCCGTATTCTACATAAAGTGTTCGCAAGTGATTGAAACTCAGGTGTGTGAAAGGGTTTCAAAGCCCCGGAGGAATACCCTTTTCTGAACAAAATCATAGAATGGAAGCGGAGAAAGAAAGTGAAATATGGTATGCTATGCGTGCCACCTACCGTAGAGAGCCTGATGCCATGCGTCTTCTTGAAAAAGAGAAAATGGGCTGTTTCGTCCCTATGCAATACAAGATAAGTCTGAAGAAAGGTAAGAAAGTCCGTGCCTTGGTTCCTGTTGTCCACAATCTGCTTTTTGTTCATGCCCGTCCTTCGGATGTGAAGCGTGTGAAGTCACAGGTCACTTACCTGCAATACATCACCGATACCCGTAGTGGTCAGAAGATTATTATCTCCAACAGTGAAATGCAACGCTTCATTGCCGTTGCCGGTACCTACAATGACCATCTGCTGTACTTCCAACCTGATGAATTGAACCTGTCTAAAGGAACTAAAGTTCGTGTCACGGGTGGTGACTTTGAGGGCCAGGAAGGTATTTTCCTGAAAGTAAAGGGTGCCCGCGACCGCCGTGTGGTTGTCGAGATACAAGGTGTCATCGCTGTTGCCATGGCTACTATCCATCCGGACCTGATTGAAGTAATTAAATAATTGACTGTTGATAATCAATGATTGATCGTTGACAGTTGATAAATCATAAATCTGAAATCGTAAATAAAAATAACTATGTCTCTTTCTGCAGAAACAGCTGCCCTTCAGCGTGCAGCACATGAGCTGATGTATTTGGGTGTTGACGGGAGTCCCATCTATAGCGATGATTTGTCCCGCCGCAACGGTGAAGTCTACCGCCTGACTACTGCCTTGTATAACTCCGGTGCCAAAGGTTCCACAGTTGAAGAACAGGCGGATGTTTGTCTTGCTCTCTTGATGGGGTATAGTGCCTCCTTCGTTGATCATGGTGAAAAACAGCAACATGTTCAGGAAGTGTTGGATCGTTGCTGGAATATCCTCGATACTCTTCCCGCTTCGTTATTAAAACTTCGCTTGCTCACTGCTTGCTATGGTGAAGTGTTCGATGAGCCTTTAGCTGACGAGGGGCGTGCAATTATTGCTTCCTGGGATTCATCATCGCTCACTCACGAGCAGCAGGAAGCTATTACAGAATTTCAGAATGTGGTTGATAATCTTTATCCGTGGGAATACATTGACGAATAGAAATTGTCCGCATACTATTTACTTAAATAATAAAGCTGCATTGCTGCTGAGGCCTCGCGACATGCTACTTTCATTATAAATAATTTCTTATTTTTTTATTTAAAGATAAAACTATCATGAAAAATCAATGGTTTGTATTTACTTCTCTCGAGAATCCTAAAGAAACAAAAACGGCTTCTCCTTTTTTGGATTATCTTACCTGGAATACCAAAGGACGTTGGACTGCAGAGTATAAAGATGGCAAGTTCTATCACTATGAAAACGGCGACAAGGGCAAGTGTCATCCCGATTGTATTCTGAATTATATCTCCGACGCAGGTGAAGACTGGCAGATGAAGATTGAAGGCGATCATTTTGTACATGCCCCTAAAGGTGATTACTCACGTGCTCATACTGACACTGTGATGCATTACATCGGTTGGGACGGTCGTAAGTGGCGTGCCGAATTATTGACTCTGATCGATGGCCTGCATCCGGAACTTATTTCTAATTGTCCCGAAGGTATGCTCCTCAAAGCCGACAATGCAGCTGCCGTTTATCTGGTTCAATTTGGTCAACTTCACCTCATTCCCAATCCGGATGTTTACTTTGCATTGTTCCCGAACTGGGATAAGATACATGTGAAGGGTGCGGATGAAGTAAATGCTATCCCTATGGGCCTTCCCCTCTCTCTGGATGCTTGCCTGATTAAGGCTGATGACTCTGCTCCTGTGTATTTGAGCACGAATGGCGTGAAGAGCCATATCAAATCAAGAGGAGATTTTGAGAAAGTAGGCTTTGACTGGGATAAGATCAAGACAATGACCGCGGAAGAAGTGAATAAGATCCCTACTGCTCCTGAGTATGAAATTGCTAACTGGTAATTCATTAGATTGAAATCAGAAGACAATGGAGGAGAGAGTTCGCTCCTCCATTGTCTCCTCTTTCTACTTTTGTGCTGTCATCCTAAAATAAAAAAACTAATGGCAAGCAGTACAGATTTTAAGAGGCTTCCTTGATTTACTATCTTTTATTTTTGACCTCATTAGTCTTGCAAGATATAAAATAAATAAAGCTCGTAATGTGTTGTCACTTGAAAAAAAATAGTAACTTTGTATTGAAATTAATAATTTATAATTATGTCAAAGCCTATAGCACCAACGCCTCCATTGAAAGGTAAAGCTGCATTAGATTTTATTGCAGAATTGGAGAAAGAAAAAAAAGCATCTGCCGAAGAAAAGAAGCGTGTGAAAGAAGGTGCAAAACGTATTAGAGAAATGTTGACTTTCAGTTTCTAAAAGGAATATGAAAGAAGGTACTCGTGTCATTAGGCTATCGCAAGATTACATTTTTAAAGCCTTTGATTGTGGAAATCAGGATTTAAATGATTTTCTACTTCAAGATGCGAAAGAATATGATAAGCGCTTACTTTCTGTGACGTATATATTGGAAACGGATGAAGATATTGTTGCCTATTTTTCTGTTTCTAATGATAAAATTGCTATTCCTGATAGCGATAAGGCGACTTGGAGAAAAATAAAGGCTCTATTCCCACATCGAAAACACAGGAGTGATTATCCTGCTGTAAAAATAGGACGCTTAGGTGTCTCTTTGAAATATCAACATACTCAAATTGGAACAGATATTTTGGATTTTATAAAGGAAATGTTTATTACTAATAATCGAACAGGATGCTCCTTTGTTACTGTTGATGCATTAAAATCTGCTCTCTCTTTCTATTTGAAAAATAACTTTTTATTTTTAGACAAAGTAACGGCTGCTGATGATACGCAGGAAACTTATTTGCTGTATTATAATTTAGCTCAGTTGCTGGATTAATTAGCTTTTGTTCACTGCTACAGCCTCGGAGAACGCTTCTGTGAAAGGTTAGCGTCCAAAAATGATGTATATGAAAATCCATAAATTTGGTCGTACCGATTATGGTAATTTATTGCCGATAACCATCGGGATAATCAATAATAAACATTAAAAAATAATCCTTCTTTTGACAAATCTTATAAGGAAACCGCTTAAATGCGGCTTTCACTATGGGGCACGTCAAAATAGGATGCTACCTTTATATGTTGCAAAACAGTAAGCGTATAGCGAAAAATACCTTACTTCTTTATATTCGTACTTTTATGATTATGGCTATTACTCTTTATACGAGCCGTGTAGTCTTAAATGTACTAGGAGTGGAGAATTATGGTATTTATAATGTGGTGGGTGGTGTTGTCGCTATGTTTTCTGTTATTTCAGGTTCGCTATCATCGGCTATTAGTAGATTTATAACTTTTGAGTTAGGGTGTGGTAATATTGAAAGGCTGAAAAGTGTATTCTCGACAAGTATCAATATTCAAATTGCTATATCTTTGGTCGTTTTTATTGTTGGTGAGAGTGTGGGAACTTGGTTTCTCAATTATGAGATGAATATACCTTCTGATCGTCTTGTGGCAGCTAACTGGGTATTGCATTGTTCTCTTCTTACGTTTGTTGTTAATTTGATTAGTATTCCCTACAATGCTTGCATTATAGCACATGAGCATATGAAAGCTTTTGCTTATGTCAGCATTCTGGAGGCTGTGTTAAAACTTGCAGTTGTGTATGCACTGTTGTCATCACCTTTTGATAAGCTGTCTACCTATGCCGTATTACTTGTTATAGTGGCTGTTGTCATTCGAATTACTTACGGTATTTATTGTAAACGCCATTTCTATGAATGCAATTATAGATATGTTTATGATAAATTAATCATAAGGGAAATGACAAGCTTCGCAGGTTGGAGCTTTTTTGGAAACTGTGCCTATATATTCAATACACAAGGAGTTAATATTTTAATTAATTTATTCTTTGGAGTAACAGTTAATGCCGCACGTGGAATAGCTACACAATTAAATGCAGCTGTCATGCAATTTGTAAACAACTTTACTATAGCCATAAATCCTCAAATAACAAAATCTTATGCATCTGGTGATCGGAAATATATGTTTATGTTAGTTTGTCGCGGAGCTAAATATTCTTATTTTCTATTGTTTGTGTTCGTTGTGCCGTTTGTGTTGGAGACAGAGGCAATTCTTACTATGTGGTTAAAGGTTGTTCCTGAGTATACACCGGTCTTCATGAGACTGGCAATGTTTGGTTCATTAGCAACATTATTAGGTAATTCCATGATGACTGCAGCGTCTGCTACAGGGAAGATAAAAAAATATCAATTATGGGTAACTATGGTTGGCTGTCTTGTATTTCCATTGACATGGATGGCATTTAAATTAGGATATCCAGCTGTTATAACTTATGTAATTTATATTGCTATTTATATGCTACTTATATTTGTTCGTTTACACATACTTAAGGGGTTACTTGATTTTCCCGTAATGCCATTTATCAGGCAGGTGATATGTAGGCTTGTATTTACCTCAATAGTAGCTTTTATAATTCCTTGTGGAATAATATATAGTATGAATTCTTCTATTTTACGTTTGTGTATTGTATTTGCTGTTAGCTTTTTATCTACTTGTGGGTCAATCAGCTTATTGGGTTTAGAACAAGATGAAAGGGCTTATTTTATTTCTAAATTCAAAAATATAATGTTGAAATTTAATAAAGTATAGTCATGTCTGTAAAAGAGTGTTTGAAAAGGGCTGTAATTTATATTGTAAAAGGTGTACCAGTCAAAAAAGTCACAACATCTATCGTTCAAATTGCTCCCAATGAACTATTGAAGGGCCGAGTTGCATTATTAACAGGAGGTACGAGTGGAATTGGTTTTGCGATAGCTAATGCTTTTCTAAAAAGTGGTGCAAGCGTTGTGATTACAGGGAGGAATGAAAACCGAATTCAGGATAGTTGTAATAAACTATTACAGAATAAGGATTTTCAGAATAGAATATTTGGTGTTGTAATGGATAATACAGATGTAGCTGGTTTTGAAACATGCTTTCAAAAAATATTGTCTCTTTTGGATGGACGAAATGTTGATATTTTAATTAATAATGCAGGCATACGGGGAGGGCACATTGCTACTGTTACTGAGGCTGACTATGATATGATACTTGATACAAACTTGAAAGCAGTATTCTTTCTTTCACGACTTGTCGGAAAATATATGAAAGAAAATAAAATTACTGGTAATATTTTGAATATAATTTCTTCATCGGGTCTTCGCCCTGCGGCCTCTGCCTATACGTTGTCTAAATGGGGTGTGAGAGGATTAACTCTTGGATTGGCAAAATCTCTTATTCCTTATGATATAGTAGTAAATGGATTGGCTCCGGGGCCTACGGCAACTCCAATGCTCATGAAAGATGGTAGTGAAGAAATCGGACACACAAGTAATCCTTTAGGAAGATATGCAATGCCGGAGGAAATAGCAAATATGGCCGTTGTACTGACTAGTGGCATGGGAAGAACTGTAGTTGGTGACATTGTTTATATGACAGGAGGAGCTGGAATAATAACGTTTGATGATATGGATTATAAATTTTAATTTGCAATATAAATATGGGTAACTTTTATACGGATGAACGCAATGTTCAAATAGTATTATTTTTATTGAAAGCTAATGGTATTAAAAAGGTAGTTGCCTCTCCCGGTGCAACCAATATTACAGTTGTTGCTAGTATGCAGAATGATTCTTTTTTTGAGATGTATTCTGCGGCTGATGAACGTTCAGCAGCTTATATTGCTTGTGGACTGGCGGCAGAATCTGGGGAACCGGTTGTTTTATCATGTACTGGTGCTACTGCCTCTCGAAATTATATGCCTGGATTGACGGAGGCATTCTACAGAAAATTGCCTTTAATAGCAATAACTTCCTCTAAAAGTTCATCCATGATAGCTCAATTGGTAGCACAGGTAACGGATAGAACATCTCCCCCTAGTGATGTTGTAAAGCGTAGTGTCTTGGCTGGTATTGTAAAAGACGAAGATGATGAATGGGATTGTATGATTAAGATAAATCAAGCTTTGAGCACTCTGAAGCAGAATGGAGGAGGCCCTATTCATATAAATTTGGAAACGACTCATAGTGATGACTTTTCTGTCAAGGAGCTTCCGAAGGCTCGCATTATTAAATGCATTACAGTATATGATCAATTTCCTGAGATACCTAGTGGCAGAATAGGACTGTTTATAGGTTCTCACAATCGCTGGACGGATGAGGAAAGCGAGCGGCTTGATAGATTCTGTGCTTCCAATAATGCTGTGGCTTTATGTGATCATACGAGTAATTATAAGGGTAAATATAGAGTACTTTTTTCTTTACCACTATCTCAAGATAATTATATCCCTAAATTATCTCAGTTTGATTTGCTTATTCATATAGGTGAAATTTCTGGCGAATATTCTGGCTTAAATTGCTTATATGTGAAAGAGGTTTGGCGCGTGAACGAAGATGGAGAAATTCGTGATACTTTTCATCAATTAACCCATGTCTTTGATATGTCGGAATCTAGCTTTTTTGAACATTATATAAAGTGGGATACGCCTATGTCAGATAGTTTTCTGACAAGTTATAAGGAAGAATATGGGCGGATGCTAAATAAAATGCCTGAAATACCTTTTTCGAATATTTGGGTAGCCAAGCAGCTGGCTCCTCGATTGCCTGAGAATTCAGTGTTACATTTGGGAATTTTGAATACATTACGATCATGGAATTTTTTTGAAATACCAGATTCTGTACTTTCATACTCCAATGTCGGTGGCTTTGGCATTGATGGTTGCCTTTCTACTTTGGTAGGTGCATCTTTGGTCCATAAAGATAAACTCTATTTTGGATTATTTGGTGATTTGGCTTTTTTCTATGACATGAATGTAGTAGGTAACCGTCATGTGGGGGCTAATTTACGAATACTTCTTATCAATAATGGAAAGGGAGTTGAATTTAGAAATTACAATCATCAAGCTGCGCAGTTTGAGGAAGCGGCAGATGCATTTATTGCTGCAGCTGGTCATTATGGTAATCAGTCTCCAGAGCTTATAAAACATTATGCTCAAGATTTAGGATATGAATACTTGTGTGCATCAACAAAGGAGGAATTTGAACAAGTTGTTTCTCGTTACTTAACTTCGGAAATTACTGATAAACCTATCTTGTTTGAGGTCTTTACGAATACAGAAGAGGAAAAAAAAGCTTTGAAAATAGTCAGGAGCATTGAAAGTGATGGCTCTATGGTCATAAAGAAAGCGTTAAAAAATGCGGTTAAGCAAACATTGGGAGAGAAAGCCATTGAGCAGGTGAGAAAAACTTTTAAAAATTGACAATAATTTGAAGTTTTACTGATATTTTTTTTGATGATGGAGAAAAGAATTTATAACCTTGATAATGTTAAAGTTATTTTGATGTTGTTGGTGATTATAGGACATACATTATTGAATTCTTATGGTGATGATAGTATAGAATATATTCGTTTTATTTGTAGATGTTTCACTATGCCTCTTTTTACTTTTATATCAGGTTATTTGACGAAAAAAGAACAAGCGTTTTGGAAGAATGTAAAATATCTACTGTATCCGTGTCTTTTGTTTACTGTGGTGAATGATATACTTCAGATACTGGTTACTCCAAATTATGTATTTTCTTGGAAACAACCAGGTTTTGCAATGTGGTATTTATTGGCATTGTTTATATATCGTGTACTTTTACCTTATTTATTGAGAATTAAGTATGTGCTATTACTTAGCTTCTTACTGTCTTGGCTGGTTGGCTTTATTCCATTTATTGGTAATGACTACTCTCTTTCTAGAATATTCTGTTTTTTGCCATATTTTCTTTTAGGGTATTTTGTCGCCCATGAAAATAGATTTAGTATTATTAAAGATGCAATATTTACAAAGTTAAATTGGAGAGGGTATTTGGTATTTATAGTACTTTTTCTGTTTTGGGCCTTTGTTATAGAAAGATATCCTGGTGTTACTTATGCTACAGGATTTACAAATGGATTTGGTTTGAGTATAAAAGGTTTATTTGTGCGTATTGCTTTACAGGTAACGATTGTGATAACAGGTTTCTGTGTAATGAAAATATGCCCTAATAAGGAGACTTTTTATACAAAATATGGGAGTAATACTATGAATGTTTATCTTCTGCATGCACTTGTCGTTCTTCCTTTCATTTATTTAGTATTTCCCTCATTTGGAGAAGCAACATGGTTTGAAAAAATTGCACTAATAATAGTTCCTACAATTTGTTGTTTGCCTTTATTCAGCAATATAATCAATCAGTTGATGAAAATTATCTTATGTCAAGGTAAAGTTCATAGAGAGAAGATAGCGGATTTATGAAAAGTGATATAAAGGTAAGATAAAAATAAACAAAGAGGATGTAAGATTTAAGTTTTAATAAAAAAAGATTAGGGTTATATGAAAATAGTGTTGTCTGGAATAGAAACAAACAATAAAGGAGCTGAATTAATGCTATATGCTATTCTGCAAGAGATAGAACGTAAGTATCCTGACGCATGGGTATATGTACCTATATATGCGATCGGACAGGGATTAAGTTATATTCATACAAATCTGAAGCTACGGAACAAACCTTTTGCGAAAATAAAGAAAGCTGCGAGGAAACTTCATATTCCGGGAATTTTGCGAAGACTTCATTTGCCTTATTATTTTATTGATGATTCCAGTGCGGTTAATGATGCTGACTATTTTATTGATGCAAGTGGTTTTGCCTTTTCTGATCAGTGGAAACCGACAGATTATATTGTGAAAGTTTGGGAGAAGCAACTTATGGGATACCACAAACAAGGAACTAAAATTATCTTTTTACCTCAAGCTTTTGGTCCGGCCAATTTACCTAACACAAAAAAGGAATTAGCTCTTTTAAATCAGTATGCTGATATAATTATGCCTCGTGAGGAAGTGTCTTTGGGATATTTACAACAATGTAATGTGAATATGAAAAAAGTTCGTTTATTTTTAGACTTTACTTCTATAGTGTATGGGCAATGCCCGAAGAGGTATGATCATCTAAAAAATGGTGTTTGCATAATTCCTAATCTTCGTATGATTGATAAAGGAGTAATATCTCTGGAAAATTATCTTGAGATATTAAATAAGGTGATTGATAAAGCTATTTCTGACGGACATAAAGTTTATTTGCTGAATCATGAAGGTAGGGAAGATGAAGAATTGGCTTATATGTGTAGGGATAAACTGTGTAACCGTATAGAAGTTGTGACTGGTTTGAATGCATTAGAGGTAAAGGGACTTATTGCTACGTCTATATTATGCATAACTTCCCGATTCCATGGAGCTGCATCTGCTTTGAATTCCTGTGTGCCATGTTTAGCGACAAGCTGGAGTCATAAGTATGCAGAACTTTTTAAAGGTTATGGAATGACTGATTGTATTCTTGATGTAACAAATTTAGTTTCATGTATTGATAAAGTTAGTGAATTTCTATCTACTAACAAAAGTCAGGAAATACGTGAACATCTGCGACTGCAACTTCCCGAAATTCAGTCACAAACACAAGATATGTGGAAATGTGTTTGGAGCATATAAATTAATCCAATAATAAAAATGTTTTTATGAATATTGCAATTGTAGGTACAGGCTATGTAGGATTAGTATCGGGTACATGTTTCGCAGAAATGGGAGCGGATGTCACTTGTATAGATATTGATGAAGGAAAGATATTGAAACTTCAGTCAAGCGAGATTCCTATATATGAACCAGGGCTAGATAGTATGGTGAAGCGTAATGTAGAAGCGGGGCGTTTAAAATTTGCTACTGATTTAACTTCATGTATAGATAATGTAGAAATAGTTTTTAGTGCTGTAGGTACTCCACCTGACGAAGATGGTAGTGCTGATTTGAAGTATGTGCTTGATGTAGCCCGTACCTTTGGACAGAATATAAAAAAGTATACGGTATTAGTTACTAAAAGCACTGTGCCGGTAGGTACAGCAATGAAAATAAAAGCTGTAATCAAAGAGGAATTGCGGAGAAGAAATTTATATATTGAATTTGATGTAGCTTCTAATCCTGAATTTTTGAAAGAGGGTGCTGCTCTGAAAGATTTTATGAGTCCAGATCGTGTAGTCATCGGAGTGGAGACTGAGCGTGCTAAAGAGATAATGAATAAACTTTATAAGCCTTTCGTCCTTAATAATTACCGTATTCTTTTTATGGATATTCCTTCTGCGGAGATGACTAAATATGCTGCTAACTCTATGCTTGCTACTCGAATTAGTTTTATGAATGATATCGCTAATCTTTGTGAACTTGTCGGAGCCGATGTGGATATGGTTCGTCGGGGAATTGGCGCGGATGCACGTATTGGGACAAAATTTCTTTATCCGGGTTGTGGATATGGAGGAAGTTGTTTTCCGAAAGATGTGAAAGCGTTGATTCATACAGGGAAAGAGTATGGTTATGACATGAAAGTGATTGAAGCGGTGGAAGAAGTGAATGAGTATCAGAAGAATGTTGTGTTTGAGAAACTCTTCAAGATTTTTGATGGTAATTTGAAAGGTAAAACAATTGCCTTATGGGGGTTGTCTTTCAAACCGGAAACGGATGATATGCGTGAAGCACCGGCTTTGGTTATCATAGATAAGTTGATAAAAGCAGGTGCAAAGGTGAATGTTTATGATCCGGCGGCAATGGATGAATGTAAGCGGAGAATTGGTGATGTTGTCGTATACTGTGAGGATATGTATGAGGCGGTGATTGATGCGGATGCTCTTGCAATGATTACGGAGTGGAAGCTGTTTAGAATCCCTAGCTGGAAAGTTGTGAAAAAGGCCATGAGAGGAAATGTAGTAGTTGATGGACGTAATATTTATGAAAAAACTGATTTAATGATGGAAGGTTTGAGATATACTCGGATTGGATACAATGAATGGGAATATGAATGAAAATATTGTTTTGCCTCTTGTTACAGTAATTATACCGACATATAATTCTGAGAAATATGTTATAAAAACGCTAGAATCTGTAAGAAATCAGCATTATTTGAATTGGGAAGCTGTGATAGTTGATGATGGTTCAGAGGATTTGACTGTTCAGATTATAGAAGAATATATTCAAAATGACTCCCGCTTTCATTTTTATCGAAGAAATGTAGAAAAAAAAGGAGGAAATGTATGTCGAAATTTAGGTATTGAATATGCAAAAGGCACTTTTTTACTCTTTTTGGATGCAGATGATTTACTTGCTCCCTATTGTTTGGAGCAAAGAGTAAAAAAGATAAGTAATACCTCCTTAGATTTGGGGGTGTTTAATATGTATTCTTTTTTGGGGGATAAAAAAAAAGCAAAACTATATTCTAATTTAAATGTAGATAATGTTTTGTTTCATTACTTTGCTTTAGATTGGGTTTGGCAAACCAGTGCTCCTTTATGGAGAAAAGATTTTATTGTGAAAATAGGAGGCTTTAATGTGAATTATTCGCGTCTTCAAGATCCAGAATTGCATTTAAGAGCTTTCCTAAATGTCCCCAATTATAAACTATTTCCAGATTCTATTCCAGATGCATATTATAGGCAGGATTTTTATTTGGATAAAGATATTATTCGTAAAAAACAAATAAATTGTTATTGGAGCATAAAGCAATTCTTACATGATTATATTTTTTCACTACAAGAATATAAAACGTTAAATCCATATATTTATCACAAAACAATGAATGCTTTGATGACAAAGAGCATGATTCATTATTGGAATACTAATGTTGAAGATTATGATGCTTTTGTAAAATATTTCAAAGACGTAAGAGAGAATTGTGATTTTTTTTTAAAGCTTTTATCTAGTGATTTTTTTTCTAGGATATTTAAATTAATTATAAGGGTTGAGTTAGGAAGAGAAGTTATCCTGTGGTTACTTTCTAAAATTAATATCTATTATAATAACAAAATTAGTGATAAACCACTTTGATATCTTCCCCTTTGAATCTTAATGAAAAGAATATTTTTTTAGATGATAGATATGGACTACAACTATAAAAATGAGTAGCTATACAATGATTGCTTACAGTTTCAAGGAATTGGCGGATGCTTAAAAAAAATCACCTAAAGAGGTTAATGTAGTTTTTTATTTATAGACTAATATGTATAAGGTCTCTATTTCTTTCCCGGTATATAATGTGTGTGACAGAGTGGAAAAGTCTTTGTTGTCAGCTCTAAATCAAACTTACTCTAATCTTGAGTTTTTGATCATTGATGATAAAGGAACTGACGATAGTATGTCTATTATTTATGAAGTTGTTTCTAAACATGAAAGAAAGAATCAAATTCGCTTTATATCTCATAAACAAAATTTAGGATTAGGAAGTGTGAGAAATACTAGTATTGATTATGCAACAGGAGAATTCCTTTATTTCATGGATAGTGATGATGAAATCTCTTTTGATTGTATTTCTCTACTTATGAGATATATGGAGTCGTATAGAGTTGATTTTATTGCATCTTCGGCATCTGTTATATTAAGCGATGGAAAAAGGGAGAAAATTGGATATAGTAGCATAATGCATTGGAAGAGTAATGATTCAATTCTGGAGAACGTCTTTATTATGCATAATTCGGTTCCAGTTTATATGTGGAATAAACTTTTTTCATTAGAATTTTTGCGTGGTAATAATTTACGTTGTATTCATTCTTATGTTGAAGATGATTTTTTTACATTTAGGTGTCTATGTTCAGCTAGCTCTTGTTTATGTGTGCCAGATCAGACGTATAATTATATGATAAATGGAAACTCTATTACTAATAACTTAATGAAGAAAAATATTCCTCTAAAAACAGCTCTTATATATGAAGATATTTTCTTGAGAAAATTAGAACTTATTCAGAAAATAGCTAATCGTAAAATAAGAAACTTCATGCTGTATGAAACTGTTAATATAGCCTTGATAAGGATTGGTATGATTGATATTTCAGATAAGATAGATTATATGCAAAAGAAAAATGTGATTGAGAATATGATGCGTTGGCCGACTTTGAATTTATCTTATTTCTTACGACAAAATAAAAGAGTTGTTTTTAAGGTTTGTTTTATGGATCTCATGTGTTTATTTCCTCTTAGTGTCAGAAAGGCTTTAATTATAAAAACAAATAATTATCGAATAAGTAAATAATAACCATTGATATTTTGAAAACATTCTTTTTGGTATGCCTCTTATATATATTCTTTTTTAATCCTAATGTTGCTTCTCTTGGAAGCCTGTTGGTGAGATTGGTTTATCCAATTTTGATAGTTAATGCATTTTGTAGACATTCTGCTTATTTGAAATTGTTGAAGAATACCATAGTGGAAAATTCATTGGTTGTTCTGCTTTTGGCTTATTCTATTCTGTTGTCTCTTTTTGCAAAAGGGAATATCGATATGCTAAAGGGGTGTATCAACCTGTCTTTAGGGGTGTTTTTAACTCCATCACTAATTTTAATATTAGGGTATAGTGGTCGCAATAGTAATAAAATCTTTCGGTTAGTTATCATTAGTGGATTTGTGGCTGTTGCTATAAGTTGTATCTGCTTTATTTTTCCAGAAATCAATGATATTATAAGAAATATACAATTTAAAGAAGATAACAAAATTAGTGAAATATCATATAGAGGCTTTGGCTTTTCTAATGGATTGTTTTTTTATTTTCCAATTATATTATCAGTTATTACTATTTTTTCAATTTCAAGAATTGAGAACAAGGCTATTGTTTTTCTCTTTTTCTTCTTGTTTAACTTTGTCGTCTTGATAAATGCGAGAATAGGATTTCTTCCTTTAATGATATGGGTAATATATAAAATGCTCCATAAAGTGAAGCTTTTCTTTTATATAGTAATAATTTTAATTCTCTTTATATGGGGAGTTTCGTGGTTGGCTTCATATTATGATGATAGTTTATTAGGGTTTGTCTTTAAATGGTTATTGGCTGGAATAGGTCAAATAACTAATCCATTATTGGGGACAAATTTTGATACATTAGGTGAAAATCATTTTGAAACATTGGGGGGTACAATGGTGGTTTATCCTGCTGATTACATTCACTGGCTTATGGGGTCAGGAATAAATTTGTTTGGGCGAGTTGTAGGTAATAATTCAGATGTAGGTTATGTGATACAATTATATTATGGTGGGATTATATTTCTTATGTTATTAATAGGACTTATAGTATTTATGTTCGTGAGGCTATTGAAAAGAGGAACACTGACTAAAAATTATCGCTGTTTTCCATATTTATTCATGGGGATAGTTTTGATAGCAAATGTGAAAGGCGATTTTCTAGTTCAGATAAATAATGGTTTCCTTTTTCTTTTCTTTTGCTATTGTGTGATTTTATATGAAAAAAAATATGTACTTGTTTGATAATCGGAAAATTGTAACAATAATAACCGTAGTATATAATGACATACGGATAGAGGAGACAATCAAGTCTGTAATTCCTTTCTTGACAAATGCAGTGGAATATATCATAATAGATGGTGGCAGTAAGGATGGTACAGAATTACTTTTAAAAAAATATGAATCTTATTTAGCTTATAGTGTTAGTGAAAAAGATTTTGGTATCTATGATGCGATGAATAAAGGCGTTAGTAAGGCTAATGGGCATTATATATTGCATTTGAATAGTGGAGATATTCTATTAGCATTGCCTTTGGAACGATTGATAAATGCTGCATATAATCAAGTCGATATATTATCTTTTCCCGTTTCCATAAATGCCGGTGAGATGATATACAAGCCTCTTTTTGATTGGCGAGTGAAGTTTAGGACATCATTACATCATCAAGGTACATTTTATAGGAAAGAACTTGTTTCATATAATACTTCATATAAAATATTTTCGGATTTTAACTTGAATCAGAATCTGTATATAGAGCATAGGAAAGTCATTTGTTGTGTAAATCCTATTGTTGCTATTCATATGGAAGATGGAATTTCTGCTAAATCGAAAGGGCGAAGGAAAGAATGCTTAAGGGTAATTAAAAATAATTTTGGGATTACTTATTGTGTGGCTTTTTATATTTATATGATAATGAAGGTAATATTGAAACGTAGATATTAAATGGAGCGAGTTATTGTTGATATTTGCGGTACACTATATAAATCCAATACGACATTTGACTTTTTAGATAGGATATTTTATGAAAATAAAAAATATAAATTTTGGCGTAAAGTATCTAGGTGTTTCTTTTTAAGAAAGCTAAATTCTTTGTTGTTCGTTTTATTGCAAAAAGATTTCAAAAGAATATATTTCTTAACCTATTTGAAAGGGTATTCAAAAGATTTATTATTACTCTATGCGCAGGATTTTTTCTGTAATTATTTGAAGCAAAGAGAGAATAAAGAAGTAATCGATTATTTATTGAGTACTCCAAATTGGAGTTTGGTATTAGCGTCAGCAACAATTGATCCAATTGCAAGTATAATAGCTAAATCTCTCAATATATCAAATTATATTTCTTCTGATATGGAATATGATAATTATGGCGTTTGCACAGGTAAACTCAAGAAAGATTTACTAGGTAAGAAGAAAGATGCATTATTAGAAAAAGGCTTTGGGGAAACTTATGAAGCTACAATATCTGATGATTATTGGGATTTACCCTTATTTAAATCGTCTAAATTTACAATAGTTGTGTCAAGCAAGAAACGAATCTCTTTTTGGCAGCAAGTTGCTGCGGAAAATGAATTAACAAATGTGCGTTTTATATGTGTGGATTGAAATTTTACATTCCATTTTTTTATACTTATAGTACGAGAATGGATTCTAATCTTATAGGTGTGTTGAACTGGATATCGCAATATTTGTTCCCAATATTGTTGATTATTTTGTTTGAAAAAGGTTTCTTCCCATTTGTGCCGTTTTTCGTGTTAATATTGTTGTTGTATACCTTATATGAGATAGGATATATTCAAAATGATACAGAAACTATAAAAGAAGAGATAAGTCCAACTTTACGTCTTTCTCAAAACGAACTGCAATATTATGAGAATAACAAATATTTCATTTATTGTTTTCGCTTAACTTTTTCATTATTGCTATCTTTTGTGCTTTACTATGAAATGCCGAAAGCTTTTTACTCAATTTTAATGTGTTGGGGAATGTTGGGGATATATGTTCTGTATAATCAAGTTCGAGGTTATATTACTCTATTTCTGCATTTCTTATTGATGTTAATGCGATATGTTTCTCCTGTTTTATTATTTATTCCTTCAGTTAGCATCAATTTGATATTTTTCTTATCTGTAATATACCCCCTCCCTGCTGTTTTAGTAAGGCTAGCAAAAGGCAAAATTGTAAACGTGTCATCTATATCAATATTTTATCTGAAAGATTATAAGGATAGATATCTTTTTGTACAGAGATATTATACTTTCTTTTTGCTGGTCTATGTTCTGCTTTCTTTGATTGTAACAAGTTTTGCTAATTGGGGATATGTTATGATATTAGCTTATTTCCTTGCAAGAGCTATATTTTTTAATTTATATATAAAACATGGTTAATGGTATGATTTTGATCACTGGTGGATCTGGGTTTATTGGAACCAATCTGCAAGAACTTTTTATAGCTTTAGGGTATTCGTTCGTAAATTTTGATAAAAATGAGCCAACGAAAAAGGATCATTTGCAGTACTGGTTTAAGGGAGATATAATGAATCTTAGTGATTTATCTATCGTATTCTCTAAGTATTCTCCTTCAGTTGTTATTCATTTGGCAGCAGTTACAGATACGGCTAGTGATAATCTGGATGATTATAAAGAAAATACGATTGGTACAAAGAATGTTATAGATGAGATACTTAAGCATCCTAATTTGGAAAGATGTATTATTACTTCTACTCAATATGTTTATAAAAGTTTGAAAAAACCTTTTCCTAGTTCTGATGAGGAGTATGTTCCTCATACTACTTATGGCATAAGTAAAAAAGAAACAGAAGAAATTGTTCGTAATTCACCATTAGAATGTTGTTGGACTATTGTCCGTCCAACTAACGTTTGGGGACCATGGCATATGAGATACCCTGAACAATTATGGAAATTTATGGATAAGGGATGGTATATACATCCAACTAAACGCTCTGTAATTAGAACGTATGCTTATGTGAAGAATCTTACTCATCAATTGAATGGAATATTGAATGCTAAGCCAGATATTGTGAATAAGCAAACCTTTTATCTAGGTGATTTGCCTGTTGATTCAAATATATGGTTATCAGAGTGGATGCTGCAATTAAAAGGACAAAAATTACGATATATATTTCCTTTTGTTATGCGTTCAGCAGCAATAATAGGAGATATTCTAAGAAAAATGGGCATTAAATTTCCAATGTACTCTGTGCGTTATAAGAATATGCTTGAGGATTATTACGCCCCAACTAATGTAACGATACGTCTTTTCGGCTTGTATAATAATGATTTGACATCGAATGTAAAAGAAACAATAGGTTGGTTACACAGAGATGCAAAATTATATTTTGATTATTGGAAATTCAGGTCTAAGTGAGTATGCATATATTTTCGATCGCCATAGAATTTGATAAAGAGTTGGTAGAACAAAAAATCAGAAGCCATATCAAACGGAAAGAAAAGGGATATATTTGTGCTGTAGACACAAATATCGTCTCTATAGCTAATAGAAATCCTTCTTATTTATCTGTTATAAATGATTCTATTTTGAATATCTGTGATGGTGGGACTATTGCTTCTTTCGGTAGTAAAATATATAATCTTAAATTGGAACGTTATACTGGCCCAGACTTATTGCTTGATTTTATATCACGAGGATATCGACAAGCTTTTCTTGGCAATACCTCAGAGAACCTTACTCTATTGAAGGATAAAATGCAAGGAGCTGGAATTAATTTAGATTCTTGTTTATATTATTCTCTTCCATTTAAAGCTGTTGATGAGTTTGATTATAAAGGAATAGCTGATAAGATAAATCTGAATAATATTGATATCGTTTGGATTTCTTTGGGAGCTCCAAAGCAAGAGATATTTGCATCAAGATTATTGCCTTATATAAATGGGGCAATATTGATTGCTGTTGGTGCTGCTTTTAATTTTTATATAGGACAAGGTGCTTATCATCGTGCTCCGAAATGGATGCAACAAATGAATATTGAATGGTTGTATCGTTTGGGAGTAGAACCTCGTAAACAACTTAAGCGCATTGTATCAACGATGAAAATATATCCACAATTATTATGGAAAGAATATAAATGCGTACGTAAAGTATAAAATTGAAAAAGATATGAATGTATTAGAGACGATAGAAAACATTATTAATATTGTTTTGATGAATCGTGGTAAGGCGAAAGTTAATAGTATTACAGCCGGTTCCAGCTTGCGTGATGATTTAGGTTTAGATTCTTTAGATCTTGCAGAATTAACTGTACGTATAGAAGCCGAGTATGATGTAGATATCTTTGAAGACGGGGTTGTAACTACAATAGGAGAGATTCTGGCAAAGATACAATGATGCGTGGTAAATTATTCTATAAGGATTCTACAGAGCTTTTATCTGTATCTTATTCCCAACTATTACAAGATATAAAAGAAACAGATTTTTTTAAGCCTTTCTGTAAAAGTCATTCATTCTATGATATATTTAGGAGTATCATAGTATCCCTGTTGGTGGATAAAGAGATTGTCCTTTTGGATTCGGACTTTTCAGATGTAGAAATTGAGAAATTGATAGGAACTCTGTCTTTATTGGATCAAGAGGTATCGGTTGATATTCCGCACGGGATATCCGAAGAGAATCTGGCCGGTTTCATAAGGCAAAATGTTTCTTCGTGGAGAATAACTTTGTTCACTTCCGGCACTACAGGTTTGCCAAAGCGAGTTTCGCATACCTTCGAATCTATTACCCGTTTTGTACGCAGCGGTGACAAACATCAGAATGATGTCTGGGGCTTTGCTTATAATCCTACTCACATGGCGGGTTTGCAAGTCTTTTTTCAAGCCCTACTGAATCTGAATCCGATGATTCGCTTGTTCGGATTGGAGAAGAAAACTATCGTTCATGAAATACGGGAAAACAGTATAACGAATATTTCTGCCACTCCCACTTTTTATCGTTTATTATTGCCTGCAGAAGATGTCTGCCCTTCGGTAACCAGAATAACTTCCGGTGGTGAAAAGTTTGATGAGCATGCTTTGTCTTTATTGCGGGAAATGTTTCCCAACGCCAGGATAACTAATGTTTATGCTTCTACTGAGGCCGGTACTCTTTTTGCTTCCAAGGGAAATGAATTCACTATCAAGGAAGCAATGGAACATTTGATAAAGGTGGAGGAACATGAACTCTTTTTACATAAATCTTTGATGGGGGAATCATCCGGTCTGCAAATCGAAGGTGACTGGTATGCTACAGGTGATTTGATTGAGGTTACCGGTCACTCTCCATTCACTTTCCATTTTATCTCACGTAAAAATGAGATGATAAATGTAGGAGGGTATAAAGTCAATCCTACCGAGGTGGAAGATGTTATCCGGCTTTGCCCCGGTGTCTTGGACGTATCGGTCTATGCGAAAAAAAATGCTATTTTGGGGAATATTGTTTGTTGTGAGGTCGTGAGGAATTCTGAAGATATGACCGAGCTTTTTCTCAGGGAGTTTCTTCGGGATAAACTACAGGAATTTAAAATACCGCGTTTCGTGAAGTTCGTTGCTAATCTGCAAACCACAAGGACTGGTAAAATTTCAAGAAAATAAGAAATATGGAGATAAAGAATATATTGGTTACAGGCGTTTCACGAGGGCTTGGCATCCAAATCGTGAAGTCTTTGCTGGCGGATGGTCATTATTGCGTGTATGGTGTCAGCCGGAGTAAGACTCCTGAATTGGAGATACTGCTCTCCACTTATCCCGATCGCCTGAAGTGGATTGGATATGATTTAGGCAATGTGGAAGATATCCGTAAGGTTATCTTTAAAGAGTTCATTGGTTTTGACACTCCTTTGCATGGCTTTGTCAATAATGCGGCTGTCGCTTATGACGACATTGTGACCAACTTGAATTATGAGCCGTTGTTGAATATGTATAATGTGAATGTGTTTGCTCCCATGATGATAACGAAATACGCTATCCGTCATTTTTTGTTGCATAACACCAAGGGGAGTATTGTGCATTTATCTTCGATCAGTGTCCATACCGGCTATAAAGGCCTTGCCATGTATGCTTCTTCCAAAGGTGCTTTAGAGGCTTTCTCCAAGAATACTGCCCGGGAATGGGGCGAGAAAGGCATCCGTTCCAATGCACTTGTGGCAGGTTTTATGGAGACGGATATGAGTGCTACGCTGACGGATGATCAGAAGAACCGTATTTATAAACGTACTTCCTTGAAAATTCCTACTACCACCCGTTCTGTGGCAGAGACTATAAAATTCCTATTGTCCGACATGGCAGAATCCGTTACAGCTCAGAACATTCATGTCGATTCAGGTACTATTTGATTATGGAAATAAAGGTTTGCACGACGAAAGAGTGGACGGAACAGGAATGGGACAGTTATGTCACCAGTTTTAATGAAGTTTTTGAAAGAGGGTATCCAAAAGAGTATTTCAGGCATAAGTATCTGTCTACATTGGATGGCTGTTCTTATCATGCTTTGTTATTGAATGATGCAGGGGAGGCAGTAGGTGCTTGTTCTGTTATCCCATACCATTATAGGAATTCTTCCGTTGAGTTTAAGAACGGCTTGGCTGTGGACGTTTTCATTATTGAGTCTTATCGTACCGATCCGTTGATGCTTCGTCGTATGTACAAGAAATTGACAAAACTTTTAGTGGAAAAGTCTGTCGTTGCAGTTATGGCTGTTCCTAATGCTACTGCATATCCCTATTGGAAGAATGTGGTGAAATGGAAAGATGTCGGTTCACTTCGATACTGGGCTGTTCCTGTTCGTGCGGGGAATATTATTCATAAATCAGGTTTTATAAATCTTTTCTCGCGTGCTTATTGTTCACTGATGCTTGGAATATCTTCTGTGCTATGTTTATTGGGAAGATGCCAGAAGCGTTATAAATATTCTATAATAGAATCAGAATTTTTCTTGAGAGAACGGTTTGGAGCCGATTATTGCTGTGAAGAAAATGAGGGCGTCAAGAACTACTATCGGATAATGGACGAGGAAGGCGTCAGAACTGCCTATCTGATTTATTCCCGGGAAAATGGGACTTTATCCTTCCGCTCCCTATATAAAGGTGTATCGCATATATTAAAACGTCATGATGTCGATTTGATCTTGTATGTTGGCCCTTTTAGTTTCTTCCAGACTCTGTTCTTTAAAATTCCTCGCAAGTTTGAACCTAAATTATTGCCATTAACTTGCGATTTACTATTACCACAAGAAAATTCTTATAACGATATTTTAGACTTTTCTAATTGGGATTTTGGGCTTCTCAATTATGATGTCAGATAACCTTCATACTTAATAATGAATATACTGACCTTCGACATCGAAGACTGGTATAACTGTGACTTCATCTCGGGAGATTTCGACTGGGACAAACATGAAGTGCGCATATACCAAGGCGTAGACCGTATTCTCGAAGAATTGGAGAAACGGAACCAGAAAGGAACATTCTTTTGTCTTGGATGGATTGCTGAAAAACATCCGGATGTGATTTGTTCCATTCAAAAGCAAGGGCACCATATTGGTTGCCATTCTTATCAGCATGAGTTATCTTTCCGTTTTGATGAGAAGACGTTTAAGGCGGATACTCTGAAAGCGAAATGTTTGATAGAAGATGTGACGGGAGAGAAAGTGAATGCTTTTCGTGCTCCAGGCTTTTCTATAACTAAGAATAATACATGGGCACTTTATAGTTTGGCGGAAATGGGATTCAAATATGATTGTTCGATGTTTCCAGCCCCTCATGATTACGGTGGTATGCCAAGTTATGGAGAGGCTGTTCCTAAGCGGATTGATGTAGGTGATGGAAGAATTATCAAGGAGTTTCCGATAAATATCCATCCGATAATGGGCAAACATATTGTTTTTTCCGGCGGTGGTTTCTTCCGGTTATTTCCTTATTGGCTGATTAATCATTGGGGAAAGCATAGTGACTATATGATGACTTATTTTCATCCGAGAGATTTTGATGTAAATCAGCCTGTAATAGAGACACTACCTGCAATGAGACGTTTTAAAAGTTATGTTGGTATAAAAGGTGCATTTACTAAGTTTCAACGGCTATTGGATCATTATGAGTTTTATAATGTGGAACAGGCAGATGAAATCATAAATTGGGAAATCGCTCCTATCGTGGAATTGAAAAGTTTAAAATAGAAATATGAAAAAAGTAGCATTACTAACAGGTATCACCGGCCAGGACGGTTCTTTCCTTGCCGAGTTTTTAATTGAAAAAGGTTATGAGGTTCACGGCATCCTTCGTCGTTCTTCTTCATTCAATACAGGACGTATCGAGCATCTTTATCTGGATGAATGGGTACGTGACATGAAACAACAGCGATTGGTCAATCTCCATTATGGAGATATGACGGATAGTAGTTCACTGATCCGTATCATCCAGCAGGTGCAACCTGACGAAATTTATAATCTTGCGGCACAAAGCCATGTGAAGGTATCTTTTGATGTACCTGAATACACGGCTGAAGCTGATGCGGTAGGTACGCTTCGTATGTTGGAAGCTGTCCGTATTTTGGGTTTGGAGAAGAAGACGAAGATTTATCAGGCTTCCACCTCGGAACTTTACGGTAAGGTTCAAGAGGTTCCTCAGAAAGAGACCACTTCTTTTTATCCTCGTAGTCCATACGGTGTAGCTAAACAGTATGGTTTTTGGATAACGAAGAATTATCGTGAGAGCTACGGTATGTTTGCCGTAAATGGTATTTTGTTCAATCATGAGAGTGAACGTCGGGGAGAGACTTTTGTAACCCGTAAGATCACTCTTGCTGCTGCCCGTATTGCACAAGGTTTTCAAGATAAGTTGTATTTGGGTAATTTGGACGCCCGTCGTGACTGGGGATATGCAAAGGATTATATAGAGTGTATGTGGTTGATTCTGCAACACGATACGCCGGAAGATTTTGTGATAGCTACCGGTGAGATGCATACTGTTCGCGAGTTTGCCACTTTGGCATTCCATGAGGTTGGCATTGAACTCCGTTGGGAAGGTGAGGGTATTAATGAAAAAGGTATTGACTTAAAAACGGGTAAAGTGCTTGTTGAGGTTGATCCTAAATATTTCCGTCCTTGCGAGGTTGAGCAGTTATTAGGTGATCCTACTAAAGCGAAGACTTTGCTTGGTTGGAATCCGACGAAAACTAGTTTTTCTGAGTTGGTGAAGATAATGGCGGTGCATGATATGAAGTTTGTGAAAAAGTTATATCTGAAAGCTCAAGTGGGGAAATAAGGATTCAATCTTATTGATTTTCTAAAAAATAGCTGTATCTTTGTAGCAAGTTTATTAATCATATCTTTTATGAGCAAAAGTATAGAACATAAGAAGAAATCTGTCTTCCAACGAATATTGGAAGATAAGAGAGCTATACGCAAATGTGTTCAAGAGGGAGGTGATGTTAAAAAATTAGCTAAAGAACGTGGAATTAAGTTCTCAACTCCCTTATGAAGTTACAGAAGAAAGTGAATGGAACTATTCCTTTATAACTAAGCATGGCATTGTTTACCATGCTTATTTTATAGATTTCTCTATTTATCATCCAGCTTTCAATGATGTTTATACTTTTAACATAGAGCCGGAAACAGATAACCCTCATCCTATAGATAATCGAATAGCTCAAACGATAGCACATCTTTTAAAACTTTTCTTTTCTGTTAGAGAAAGAGCTATGATTATGGTTTGCGATAACTTAGATGGGAAAGAAGAAAAAAGAAAGATTCTATTTTCTAGATGGTTTTTGAAATATAATGATGGGGGGATAATAAAATATGACGCCGCAACAACAACTGATGATTATCAATTATATGTATCCATTTACCTAAACAGAAACAATTCTCAACGAGATGAGTTAGTTGCCGCTTTTTATGATTTGGTTAAGAATAATCTTTATCCTATAGATTGATTTTTTCATGAATATACTTATTACTGGAATTCACGGTTTCGTGGGTTCCAATCTTGTTGTTGCCTTAAAGGAGCATCATGTCCTTTATGGACTTGATATTATTGCACCTGAGAAAGAGGGAGTTGAGAAAACTTTCTCTTGGAAAGATATTGAATCTACTGCTTTTCCGATGCAACAATTGCCCCAGTTTGATGCCATCATTCATTTGGCCGGTAAAGCCCATGATACAAAGAATCAATCAGCGGCACAGGTATATTTTGATATCAATACGGGACTGACACGGAAGATTTTTGATTTCTTTTTGGAGTCAAGAGCGAAGAAATTCATATTCTTTAGTTCTGTGAAAGCTGCTGCTGATAGTGTGGTGGGAGATATGTTGAGGGAGGATGTGATACCTACGCCGGTGGGACCATACGGGGAAAGTAAGATAGCTGCTGAAAATTACATTCTTTCGAAATTAAGAATTAAAAATGAAAAATTAAAGCTGCACGATGATGACAAGCAGGTGTATATATTGAGGCCTTGTATGATTCACGGTCCGGGTAATAAGGGTAATCTGAATTTGCTTTATAACGTTGTGAAGAAAGGCATTCCTTGGCCTTTGGGTGATTTTGAGAATAAGCGTTCGTTTACTTCGATTGATAACCTTTGCTATGTGGTGGAGGGACTGCTTACAAAGGATATTGCAAGTGGCATTTACCATATGGGAGATGATGAAGCTCTTTCTACGAATGAGTTGATTGCCCTTATGTGTGAAGCTATGGGTAAGGAACCTCATATCTGGAAGATGAACAGGAAGATGATGGAAGGTTGTGCCGGTTTAGGGGCATTGCTCCATCTGCCCTTGAATACTGAACGCCTCCGGAAGTTGACGGAGAATTATGTGGTGAGTAATGAAAAGATAAAGTCTGCGCTTGGCATAGAGAAAATGCCTGTTTGTGCGGCTGAGGGGATTATGAAAACGATAAGATCATTTTCAGATTAAAAATTAATAATTCAAAATTAAAAGGGAAAGTACTGTTATGTATTACCTGATTATATTGGTTCTGCTATTTTTAGCAGAACTTTTTTATTTTAAGCTGGCTGATAAGTGCAATATCATTGATAAGCCTAATGAGCGTAGTTCACATACGAAAGTCACTTTGCGTGGCGGCGGGATCATCTTCTATTTCGGTGCATTGGCCTATTTCCTGACGAATCATTGGGAATATCCCTGGTTTATGGTGGCATTGACTTTGATAACATTCATCAGCTTTGTGGATGATATCCGTTCCACTTCTCAAGGTCTGAGATTAGTATTCCATTTCTCCGCTATGGCCTTGATGTTCTACCAGTGGGGATTGTTTTCGCTTTCCTGGTGGTGGATAATCGTAGCATTAATTATTTGTACCGGTATTATTAACGCTTATAATTTCATGGATGGCATCAATGGAATCACCGGCGGTTATTCCTTGGTTGTTTTAGTAGCCTTGGCTTATATCAATGCTGAAATTACGGCGTTTATTGAGCCTGCTTTGATTAATACTGTTTTATGCTCTGTCCTGGTGTTTTGCTTTTTCAATTTCCGCAAGAAAGCGAAATGTTTTGCCGGTGATGTCGGTTCGGTTAGTATCGCTTTTATTCTTCTTTTCTTGATAGGTAAGCTAATTCTGACGACCGGAGATTTCAGCTGGATAATCCTGTTATCCGTTTATGGTGTCGATAGTGTCCTGACTATCATTCATCGTCTGATGCTTCATGAGAATATTGGTTTGCCTCATCGGAAACACATGTATCAGTTGATGGCGAATGAATTGAATATGTCTCATGTGATGGTAGCGTTGATTTATATGGCAGCACAAGCAGTTATAATAATGGGATATATTAGATATCTAAATTATGGCTATGCATTTTTGCTATGTACTATTCTGCTACTTGGCTTGGTTTATATTTGTTTTATGAAAAAGTTCTTTAGATTGCATCAATCTGTTTAGAATCAGCTGATTATAAATTAGTGATAGGAAACAGCTCCCGGTGGGCTGTTTTCTTTGTTTATGTGTGTATATATCCTCACCTTTGCATCGTTGATCAACACAAGAATAAATAAAAACGAAGTTGAATTAAAATGTAAAAGGAGGAAGATTATGCCTTTATTGTATTATGCGAGACAATCGCAGTTGAAAACGAAAGATGGGGTTAAGCAATGGCACCTGACACTAAAGAAGATAGGTAGGGCTGTAAGTTTGCAACAGTTGGGAGAGATGGTGGCTGAAAAGTGTTCGGCAACACCGGGTGATGTGCACAATGTGATCAGAAACCTGATGTCGGTGATGCGGATGCAGTTATTGAACAGCCGTACTGTCCGTCTGGATGGACTGGGGACATTTACCGTGATGGCGCGGACACGCGGCAAGGGGGTAGATAATGAGAAAGATGTAAATCCGAATCAGGTGACATCCCTGCACTTCATGTTTACTCCCGAATATACCCGTCCGGCAGCTTTGGGAACTACCCGTACATTGTGGCAGGGCGTTGAATTTGAGAAGTGGACCGGTGTGAATGGTTCTGCCGGTGATGAAGAAGATCCGGATAATGGCGGTGGTGGAAATTCCGGCAGCGGAGGAGGACTTGATGAAAATCCTCTGGGATAGATTCATTGAAACACAAAGTAATTAACATGAAAAAGACAGCTTGGGATAAGATTTTGAAAATAGTGATAGCCGTAGCATCGGCTGTATTGGGGGCTTTAGGAGCCAATGCAATGAATATGTAGCGAAGAGCGCATATATGTAGAAGAACAGAGGGCATATTAGGAATCTTCCTAATGTACCCTCTTTTTATAGATTATCCTTGATATCCTGCAATTCCACCAGCTTATTCACAATAGCGTAAATGGTGAGACCTGCCGGAGAATGTATTTGCAGTTTACGGGCGATGTTCCGACGGTGGGTAATGACAGTGTGGATGGAGAGGTAAAGTTGGTCGGCAATGGCTTTATTGGTCATGCCTTTCACAACGCAGGTTATTATTTCTTTTTCACGCTGGCTGAGCGTTTCCTGCTCGTTTTCTTTCTCCTCTTCTTCTTCAGTGCAAAGCAATTGGTTTATTTTCGTGGCAATTGTTTCTGTGTCGTCACAGATGGATAGATGGTCATCGTACTCTTTTAATGAATTGCTATCAATGACGGAACACACAAGCGCGAGATATTTAGTCTCCGCTTTGCCGTTTTCCGCTTTGAATGTAGCAATGTCAAACCACCCGCCGAAGGTTGGATTGACAATGAGAATATCCGGTGTGTTCAAGTGGATGTAGCTTTGCAGAGATTCCGGAGAAGAGACTTCTATTGGATGTACATTCAGGTTGGGCAAGCGCTTTAGTACTGCTGTAAGCCCACTACGAATAATAACTGAAGTCTCCGCAACTGCTATTTTTATAGAAGAGGCATTATTGTTCATTTTTCAATCTCCTTTCCAATTGTGCCACAGCAGGAACAAACATGTAGTCTTCTACCTGGCAGTGTGAAGCAAGGTCATGTTCGCAGTTGAAGATATCGAAAAGAACGGCGTTGAGCTTGTTGTTATTCTCTTTTTCCGGATAATATTTAATGATGATATTTTTCAGCTCTGTCAACTTGGTCTCTATCTGATTGTGTTTGCTGGCAAAGGTTGCTATGTCGTAATTCTCGGCAAGCTTGCCTTCCAGTAGTTTTTCTACATAGGTAAACACAGCCTCGTTTTCATACTCCATATGACGGCGTACTTCTTTGGCATATTCATCGAAGAATTTTAAAATGAGATAGGCTATGTTGTCAGTGCCTGAGCAGTCAATGGACTCGATAAGTTTACGGCGAATGACTGGTAACTTGAAATCAAGAAAATAAGTGTGTGCCTGTTTCAGATAGTCCATAAGTGCAGGGATGGAAAAAGCGTCTTCATCCTCACTATAGGTATAGGCATATTGTTCTTCACTGATGAAATTGGCTACTGCGAGAAAGGTGCGGTAGTCTACGCCTTGAGCTTCACAAACGTCCTTCACGCTTTTATCTCCAAAACCCAGGGAGAGGCCAAAACGGCTCATAACCATTAATAAGGAGTAGTTATCACAGATAAGGTCGCTCATTTTGTCTGTGGCGCGATACTTATGCGGTTCATTCATTGCAGATTATCCTTTCTTTCTTTGTTTATTCGTGCGCAAAGGAACGGATTTTTCCTGAAAATAGCAATCGCTATTTGTAGGTATTTTCTGTTTAGTCTTATTTAACGAGAAAAATTAGTTTATAAACTAAATATTTTAGTTATTTGCAGAAAACAAATAAAGACTATGAAAGGATTGACTGCGAAAGAAGAAGAAATCATGGGATTTTTCTGGGAGAAAGGTCCGCTGTTTGTGAAGGAGATGCTGGCTTTCTATGAAGAACCGAAACCGCATTTCAATACTTTATCCACGATTGTAAGGGGCCTGGAAGAGAAAGGTTTCCTGGCACATAAGACGTATGGCAATACGTACCAATATTATGCGGTGGTGAATAGGGACGATTTCAGCAAAGGAACGTTGAAGAAGGTAATCAGCAAGTACTTTAATAATTCGTATCTCAGTGCAGTGTCGTCTTTGGTAAAAGAGGAGGATATTTCGCTGGACGACCTGAAGCAACTGATTGCCGAAGTGGAGAAAGGAACAAAATAGTAACTTTAAATGCCGGAGATTATGAAAAACATTGCGATAACTTGTTTGGTTCTGGTAGCTGTCTGCGTAGGTTTACAGGCAAAGAAAACAGTGAAAGCACCTTATTTCATGGCAGCTAGCAGTAACCAGCTTGAAATAGAGAAAGTGACGTTGGGCAAGGATACAACGTGGGTGGATGCAAAAATATACACGATCTCGGGCGACGATGTGAGAATAGATTCGACAACGGTTTTGCAGGTTGCCGGAAAAAGATATGCATATTTGGGTGGCGATGGCTTCTCTAAAGGATTGTGGACACGAGTGCCGGCTTCGGGTGAGTTGTCCGTGACGTTGAAATTTGAACCACTCCCTATGGATGCGGAAAGTTTCGATTTCATGGAAATGCCGGATGCGGATGATAAGGGTTGGTGTATATACGGGGTGCGTCTGGACGGGAAAAAGCCTGCTATCGGAGTACCTGAGAAACTTCTGGACCAGCAGTTGGATTACTCCCTGCCTTTGCCTGAGCCTGAACTGAAGAATGGAAAGACAGTGATACGCGGGCAGATATTGGGATATAATCCGAGATATGGAACCACTTTGAATTTTAATTGTGCGGACTGGTTGTTTTTTGACGTGTTCGGACAATCAATCCCAATAGCCGAAGACGGTAGTTTCCGCTATGAGACTAATCTGATGTTGCCCGGTGATGCAACTTTACGGGTCGGGAAAAAGCGTTTTGAATTATTTCTTGTCCCGGGTGGTGAACTTGTAGTGACTTTGAATCTGCCGGCGATTTTTTGGTCGGAGACACGTCTGTTCAAAAAGAAAGAGAATGGACAACTTGTTTGGTTTGAGGGGACTTATGCCGGATTGAATACGGAACTGGCTAAATATGGCTCATTGATGAATATCTACAGTGCCGATAATTTCTATGAAAATATCTGTGGAATTACTCCTAATCAGTATAAGAAATATGTGACTAAGATTTACGAAAAATATCGTGAGGACATATTAAGGAATAAGTCGTTGAGCGATGCTGCACATATTTTCCTGATAACTAAACTGGAAATGTCGTATTTCTTTGCCATCAAGGGATATAAAAGTAACATCAGTTATGCCCCGATGATTAGCGGAAAGAAAGGGGTGAAGCGGGCAGATATGACAGTGGATGAAAACTATTATGATGAAATCCTGAAACTGGATTTTATTCATTCGCCTAATATCCGTTATGGTAGTTATCCGGACTTTGTCCGTGTGGCTACCGGAGATTTTAAAGGAAAGTTTGAACCGGAGCCTATCTGGGAGGATATTTTGCGTGCAAAGCCTTTAGGGGATGCTCTTGCCCGGATGAAGCCGTTGAGTGAGGAGCAACTGTTGACTTTGGATAGTATTGCCGAGACGGAGATAAAGAAAGCTCTGAATATCCGGAATCAAAAAATAGTAGATTTGCTTGCGGAGAGTGCAAAGAAAACCGGTTATACCATTTGCCAACTGGATACCGCAGTTACGGCAGATAACCTTATAGCTACTATCACCCGCCCCTATCGTGGAAAAGTGGTATTGATAGATATGTGGAATACCTGGTGTGGACCCTGCATAAGGGCAATGAAGAGCTTACAGCTGGTTAAGGAAGAATTGAAAGATGTGGTGTATGTGTATGTGGCGGATGAATCTTCGCCCGAAGGAAAGTGGAAAATCACGATACCTGATATTCACGGTATGCATTACCGGATTACCAATGAACAGAGTTCCGCTATGGGAAAACTGTATGAGTATCCCGGAATACCTACTTATTTCATTGTAGACCGGGAAGGAAATATTGCATATAAAGTTACCGGTTTCCCCGGAGCAGAAGTGATAAAAAAAGAATTGAGTAAATTATAAAATAGTACATCAATATGGGAATTTTCTTTGTCTATATATTGAAGTCATCGATTTGTCTGGTGGGGTTCTACCTGTTCTACCGTTTATTGTTGAGCCGCGAAACGTTTCATCGTTTCAACCGGATAGCATTGCTGAGCATATTGCTACTGTCGTGCCTCTTGCCACTGGTGGAGGTGACTGTGGAGAAACAGACAGAGGTTCATCAAACAATGATGACTCTGGAGCAGTGGCTGATGCTGGCAGATATGATGAATGCTGAAAGCACGGCAGAGTTGCAGGCAGAGGAAGTGACGGTGACCTGGATACAAGTAGCACTGCTGGTGTATCTGGTCGGTATCTTGTTCTTTGCCTTCCGAAATGGGTATTCATTGTTGAAGTTAGGCGGACTACTGCGGTCGGGTAGGAAAGAGCAACTTGAAAAATACACCGGTGGCAAAGAGAAAGTGATTCTGATTGTACACGACCGTGATATAGCTCCGTTCAGTTGGATGAAGTATATCGTTATCTCGCAGAAAGACTTGGATGAGAACGGGCGGGAAATACTTATTCATGAGTTGGCTCATATACAGAACCGGCATTCATGGGATTTGCTGGTGGCAGATATCTGTATCTTTTTTCAATGGTTCAATCCGGCTTCGTGGCTATTGAAGCAGGAACTGCAGAATATCCATGAGTATGAGGCAGATGAAACAGTTATTGAAAAAGGCGTTGACGCGAAACAATACCAATTATTATTAATTAAAAAAGCTGTCGGCACAAGGCTCTACTCTATGGCCAACAGCTTTAATCACAGTAAACTTAAAAAACGTATCACTATGATGTTAAAAGAAAAATCGAATCCGTGGGCGAAGTTGAAGTATCTGTATATACTTCCGGTAGCTGCTATTGCAGTTACTGCTTTTGCCCGTCCTGAAATCTCGGAAACCGCAGAAGAGATTTCAAGAATGTCGGATGCACTCGGGATAGAACAAGCAAGCTTGCTCTTCTCTCGTTTGCACGACATTTCTGCCGTCAAAGTTAATGATTTGACAGCAATTGTGGAAGCAAAAGCCGCAAAAACTACCGAGGAAGCAGTACAAATGAGTACAGTATTGAAAGATACGGCGAAACCTGTAGAAGTGAAATACATACCTACAGAGGTGACCGACAAGCTGAAAGGTACTCCGCTTTATGAGGTGGTTGAACAGATGCCGGAATTCCCCGGTGGCGGAATGGCTGCTGCGTTGGAATACATTCAGAAGAATATGCAGTATCCTGAATCTGCAAAGGAAAACGGTACGCAAGGCCGTGCTATGGTGCAGTTCGTTGTTGATAAAGAAGGAAATGTGACGGAACCTAAAGTTATCCGTTCGGTAGATAAAGAATTGGATGCTGAGGCCATCCGATTGGTGAAGTCGATGCCGAAGTGGAAGCCGGGTATGCAAAAGGGACAGGCGGTAGCAGTGAAATATACAATGCCGGTGTTGTTTAAACTGGAAGGGGGAAAGAAAGTGAACTCTTCGATAGTGGTGAACTCAATGCCAACAGGTTTCTCTGTTCTAGGTGCAAATGCCCCTTTGTATATTGTGGATGGCAAAGAAGTTACCTCCTCGATAATGTCCGCTTTGGATGCTAATAAAATAGAGAGTATGACTGTTCTGAAAGGTAAAGATGCTACTGACCTATATAGCGAAAAAGGAAAGAACGGTGTCATCCTGATTACCTTGAAGGGGAGTGAGCAAAAGCCTATTACTTTATCAACCAAGAGTTCTGCTGTCAGTGTACCCGGAGTGAATGCGGTTTATCTGAATAATAGAAGGTCGGATTGGGCAGATGTGGATGTGTTTGTTGACGGCGAAAAAATCGAATTGTCCGGTAAAGCATTGGATGAAGTTGTATCTCCCAATGAGATAGAGAGCATCAATATTGAGAAAAATGCAGAAGATGCAAATAGGGGGAAGATCTATATCACTACCAAGAAAAGTAAAGGAAAATACACTATGGTTACTAGTGAAGGCAAGGAGAATGTTTATTTTACCGTCAAAGGTGGTGAGAAAGCTTCTGGCAAAGGTGAAATGAGAGTTGAAGGGGTTGTTCAGGATAAAGATGGAGAGCCTGTCATTGGTGCCACTGTTTTGCTTGAAGGAACAAATATGGGAACGGTTACTGATGTGGATGGGCGCTTTGTCATACCTGCTGCAAAGGGGGACAAGTTAGTAGTTTCCTATGTGAATATGAAGACCGCTAAGGTGAAAGTCGCACCGAAGGTAACGGTTACTTTAAAAGACGAATAATACGTATATTTTAGTATGAAAATAAATTCTCTCTTTTTGTTTCTCTCTATGATGTTTGTGTGGGCGGGGCTTTGCTCTGCCCAGACTACCAGTGATAAATATTACCTGATCAACGGATATTTTTTTAATGGCATGCCACCGGGAATCAGGAATGCGCAAGGAGACCGCTTTGTCATGCTGAAAGATGACGAAGGACACATGGCTTTGGAGATTAGGTTGCCTAAGGGAAAAACTCTGCCGGAGTACGCTGTCAAATATCGGATTCCGGTAGAAGAAGTACCCGGAGGAGAAGAACTTCTGAGAATCTCCCGTTCGGGGACGGAACCGGTGATAAGCATATCCAGCAATTCGGTTACTCTTGATGAATGGGTGGGAAAAGCATTTCCAGACTTTAAAGTAACGGATACTACAGGGCGTGTCTGGACCAAAACTGATATACTTGGAAAGCCTTTTGTTCTGAACTATTGGCATACCGGTTGCAGACCATGTATCAAGGAAATGCCGGACCTGAACGAATGGATGAAAATCTGTCCGGATGTAACTTATTTCTCTACCACTTGGAACACAGCGGATCAGATAAAGAAGATTGTGGAAAACCGTCCCTTCCTCTTTACCCATATTGCCGATGACTTGTTCTTCTTCAATCTGTTTAAAGTGCAGGTCACGCCAACTACGTTGTTGGTAGATAAGAAAGGTATTATCCGTTATTGGGAAGAAGGTACAAGCGAGAGTAAACGGGCCTATTTGCTTGATAGATTAAAGGAATTATCAGCCGAATAATCAACTTTGTTTCTTATTTCTTTGTTTAAATCATTACTTTTAAGTATTTTTGTTTGAGACGGTTCAGTATTCTATCACTTAAAAGATAATGCTATGAGACGAGGAAAACAAATTCACCAGGGATATAGCTTCTTTTGGGGAGTATTTCTATTATTAGTAATGTCTGCCGCTATATCTATTTATGCTGAAGCCCCTTCTATAAAGGAGCTTGTACTTTTCAAAGATACTTTGAAGAATGACACGATTGTGCCGCAGTCTCCGAAGAAAGGCGGTACATTGGTTATTAGAGATCGCATTCCTATTCCATCTGATGAGCCTTTATTTATTGTAAATGGAATGGAACTTCCCTATGAGATTTTTGCAGCATTGAACCCCGCGCATATTGAAAGTCTTGAAGTTTTGAAAGATGCTTCAGCCACTGCCATTTATGGCACACGTGGAATAAATGGGGTCATTATTCTGAAGTTGAAAACTCCACAACAGGTAAAGGAGGAAAAAAACATTAAGAAAATAGATGATTTTCTCAAGCCAAAGGGAGTAGACAGGAGGAATGCACGTTACTATATTGACGGCAAAGAAGTTCCGGCCAGTACTGCGTATCAAACGAGTATTGAGCAAATGGAAGTAAAGACCGGTGCAGACGGAATACTGGAAATTTATATTAAACCAATGATTTTCCTAAGGGGAGAATATGAATAAAAGTGATTGTCAAGAGTGGAATGATCAAAGATTACGGAATGGGAAATACCTGATGACTTATGTTAAAACAAATATCCTTATTAATCCTGTGTGCGGTAGCAATCGTCTTATTCACGGCTCCTGTGCAAGCCTGTACTTCTGCTGTTGTATCGGGTAAAGTAACGCCCGACGGTCGCCCCCTGCTTTGGAAAAACCGTGATACGGACTTTATGCGAAACCATATTGATTATGTGAAAGGCGAGAAGTATAACTTTATTGCTGTAGTAAATAGCGCCAATGCATATCTGAAAGAGGCATGGATGGGAACTAATTCCTCAGGATTTGCTTTGATGAATACACAATCGTATAATCTGGTGGATGTAAAGGGCGATGAAGAACGGGGGGCAGCCAATGGGCGTGTTATTTATCGTGCACTCGAAGTTTGTGCAACGGTAGAGGACTTCTGTCATTTTCTGGATACCATTTCCAAGCCCAGCGATATCGAAGCTAATTTTGGTGTAATCGATGCACAAGGCGGGGCAGCTATGTTTGAGGTAGATTATCATAAATATGTGATGTATGATGCCAATAACCCGAAGGACGCTCCTTATGGTTATATTGTCCGTACCAACTTTTCTTTTGCTGGTAAGGTGAACGAGGGTGCCGGTTATGTGCGCTATATGGAAGCAGACCAGGTACTGATGAAAGCTTCGGCTACGGGTAGCATTACCCCACAGTCTATTTTCAATGATTTATCGCGTTCGTTCCGTAACCGTATGCTGGATATTGATTTGCGTAGCGGGGCATATAATCGTCCTCAGGCATCGGGTTGGTTTGTAGATCAGGATTTCATTCCGCGTAGCAGTACATCATGTTCCGTGGTGGTACAAGGGGTGAAACCGGGTGAGAAGGCCGAACTGACTACTATGTGGACACTGTTAGGGTATCCTCCTACCGGTATAGCTGTTCCGTTGTGGGTGAAAGATGCCGGTAAACTTCTTCCCGGAATGGTACGTTTCGGCAAAGAACATGAGGCAGCTCCGCTCAGTGATTGGTCACTTCGTTTGGCAGACAGAGTTTTCAGCTATAAGCAGGGAATGGGTACTGGACGTTATCTGAATTGGGAGAGGTTATATAGTCCTGAGAAAGGTGACGGTTATATGACAGCGATTACTGCGGTAGAAGATGAAGTCTTCCGCACGACGAAGCCATTGCTGGAAGAGTGGTATAAAAAAGGAAGCCTCGATACACAAGCAATACCGAAGCTGTATGACGAACTGGAATCATCCATCAGAATGATTTATCAGAGTTTACTGGAATCAGAATAGAATTTACATTATCGAACGGAGGTACGCCAGTATCTCCGTTTCTTGTTCCGGATGGAACCAACGGATTTCTTCATCTCTTTTGAACCATGTCATCTGCTTGCGCGAATAGATGCGGGAGTTCTGTTGGATTTTCTCTATGGCAAAAGGCAAGGTCCATTCTCCGTCGAGATATTTGAACATCTCTTTATAACCTACCGTATTCAATGAATTAAGTGCCCGATAAGGATATACCTTTCTGGCTTCTTCTTCCAAGCCATCCTCTATCATAATCTCTACCCGCCGGTTAATGCGGTCGTAAAGTTCTTCCCGGTCGCGCGTCAATCCTATTTTGATGATGCGGAAGGGGCGTTCTTTTTTCTGTTGTGTACGGAATGAGGTGTAGGTCTTCCCTGTCATATAGCATATCTCCAGTGCATGGATTACGCGTTTAGGATTCTTCAGGTCTACTATTTTGTAGTATTCCGGATCGAGTAACTTTAGCTCTGCGCACAATCTTTCCAGACCTTCCGTTTCATACTTATGTAGCATCACCTGGCGTGTTTCAGCATCTACGGTCGGAATATCGTCAATGCCTTTGCAAACGGCATCCACATACATCATAGAGCCACCGGTAAGCAATACTGTATCCTGTTCGGTAAATAAGGTTTCCAGAAGTTTCAGTACCTCCGCTTCATATTGGGCGGCACTGTAATAATCGGTGAGTTGCAAGGTTCCTACAAGGTAATGTTTCACGCGTTGCAGTTGCTCGGGGGTAGGGGCTGCCGTCCCTATTTTCAAGTCGGCATAGAGTTGCCGGGAGTCTGCGGAAACGATGCAAGTTTGGTAATGCTCTGCCAGCCGCAGGCTGAGTTCGGTCTTTCCGACTCCGGTCGGTCCAATAAGCACTATCAGGGTTTTCATAAGGAAATGGTATTTAGAGAATCATTTCCCATCTGCAGATAACGCGGATAACGCAGATCTCTTCTAGGCTTAAGTCTTTCAAATCTGTGTTATCCGCGTTATCTGCGGATGAAAAATTTTAAATAATATTAGAACTTTTCTTCCTCGAACGGTGCTGCGCCACCTTCGCCTCCGCCCATGTCGAAACCTTCCTGGTCGAATTCTTCCAGATCAAAGTCCTGATCTCCATAGAAGTTTTCATCCAGATCAAGCGATCCGCTGTTGGCTGCCATTTCTTCGAAGTCAATTGTCTGTTTCGGAGCATCACCTTCCTTCTTGGTACACTTGGCACCTTTCATTTCTTTTCCGGTAATGATCTCGGAGAGTTCAATGAAGAAACAGCGTTCTGTCATGTAGTCGAACACATAGAGTAGCTTCTGCTTTTCATCTTCTATCAGTTCGCTGATAGTGGTGTCTTTCATTACCCAACTGTCCATCTCCGGATTGTCATCCATCTCTTCCAGTGTAATTTCCTTTTCTTTTTCCCAATCATCATCACAGATGAAGAAAGAAGTCATCTGGTCGTTAGTATAGCCTACTGACTTCACTATAGCCTCATGGAAGTCGTAGAATGTAGCTTCCGGGTCAATTTGTATTTCTCTTACGAAGTCGTCCACTTCATCGGAGATAAGTGTAAATCTGTATATCATATTCTAATTACTTTATCGTTTTATCACCTAATAATACCACGTTCGGAGTCACGGATGAAACTGACAATGTATTCGATTTCCGGGCTCGTCGGAATTTCTTCTTCTATTTTCTTTAATGCGTCTGAAGTGTTCAATCCACTTTGATAAATGATACGGTATGCGTTGTGTATATTCTCAATGGTTTCATTGGAGAATCCGCGACGACGCAACCCGATAATGTTGATACCGCTGTAAGCAATCGGTTCCCGGCCTGCAATGATGTATGGCGGAATATCCTTACTGAAACGGCAACCGCCTTGTATCATGCCATATCCGCCTACACGGCAGAATTGATGCATCAATACATTGGCACTGATAATGGAGAAATCGTCTATCACAATCTCACCTGCCATTTTGGTAGAGTTACCAATGATGCAGTAATTACCGACAAGGGCATCATGAGCTACGTGTACACCTTCCATCAACAGGTTATTGTTACCGATAATGGTTCTACCTTTGGCAGCCGTACCACGATTGATGGTAACATTTTCACGAATGGTATTGTTGTTACCGACTTCAGCGGTACTCTCTTCTCCCTGAAATTTCAGGTCCTGAGGGATGGCACCGATAACAGCTCCCGGAAAAATCGTATTTCCATTGCCGATACGTGAACCGTACAGAATGTTGGCATTTGCCATAATCTTGTTGTTATCGCCGATTA
>ERZ894240.204-NODE-204-length-73998-cov-80.760599_pt1 | contig 73998 bp, 88 predicted proteins | sample MGYA00380298_ERZ894240 | MGnify/ENA primary metagenome ERZ894240 (study PRJEB32331, sample SAMN06328419) | human gut metagenome | biome: human gut microbiome; feature: stool | host: Homo sapiens | collected 2014-06-27 ... | reverse complement strand
ATGAACTACTTTGTGAACTTTTATCCATGAAATATTTTTAATGCGTCAGCCCTGAACTGTACACACATCCAAATGCAACATTCTAAAACAAAGGAGAAAGGATCTGAATCCAAAGAAAAAGCTATGTAATAACAAGTAAAAGGGCATGTAATTCATAAGGAAGTAGGTACAAAGCATTCACCAACAGACTATTGTAGCTGTGTATTTCAGCAGGTAAACGTTTATAAGGCTATTGAGGTAAATAATGATTTAACTACGCATTTTTTTAAATAGACCTTTCTTACTTCTTCAATTTTAGTAATTGTATTCTTCGGTAATATCTATTAATGTCTATATTAATAGCTTTATGTTTATTATTATTGTTTATAGATATTCCTTTTTTGCACAAGAAATGTGTAATTACAGTCAATCTATTTTTCCATATGTACACAGGAGGTTCGTTGTGTATAGCTCTATTAAATTTGTTCTTTACCATACTTCTATGATTTTTAATGTCTGAATTAGTGATGGAAAAATATGTTTCAAGCTACGAAGTTTAGTGTAAAAAAGAAAGAGTAAGTAAGAATCTTAGAATAATATTGATTATATATACTGATTTACGACGATTAATTGGCTGATATATAATTTATTGGAGTAAAAATGGATAGGTGTTCAAAAAACGTTCGTTTAATGGGCGCAAAGATAAAAGGTATTTTTTGAATGACCAAAATGTTTGATAAAAATATTTTCTCAGACCCTCTTTTTGCATGTAAGTATCTCATGTGTAAGGTTTTATATTCTGAAAAAATATCATTAATATCTATTCAACTTGATGTTTTAATAAGAGATATTTTCTTTACAAATATTGGTGTCCATTAAACGAACGATTAAAAGACAACTAATCTTCCTTAATCACCCGTTTATAGCTTTTGACTCCAGAAGCTCCACATAGATGTTTCACAGCTTCTTTTTCCGCGATGGTAGGAAGTTCTGAAATGAAATGAATGCAGCATAAGTTATTTAAAATAATCGCATTACATAACTTGATCGGTAGGTATTTCACTACTCCGGTGTCCCTAAAAAATATCCTTACGCGAAGTTGCTTTGCGAAAATATCATGACTGAAAGTACTCACTCTCAGCTTTCAACTTTCAACTCTCAAAATCTCCATTGGTTTGCTATTCGTGTCTCTTATAGTCGTGAACTGACTCTTAAGTCTATTCTTGATAAGGAGAACATAGAGAGCTTTATTCCTATGTGCTATGGAATGGTGATGAAAGGTGGTAAGCGTGTCCGTAGATTGGTGCCCGCCATACATAATCTTGTCTTCGTTCATTCTACGCGCAAGCGTATTGATGCTTTGAAGGACGAACTTGAGGGAACGATGCCTATACGTTTCATTATGAATCGTGAACATTGCCGTCCGGTAGTTATTCCTGATGCGCAGATGCGCAGTTTTATTCTGGTAGCGGGTAGTCATGATGAGCCAATTCTTTATATGGAAGCAGCCGAACTGAATTTGGTAAAAGGTCAGAAGGTTCGTATCACTGATGGTGTTTTCAAAGGTGTAATCGGTGAGTTTGTCCGTATTCGCCATGATCGCCGTGTGGTAGTCAATATTGAAGGTGTCATGGCTGTAGCTACTACTTTTATCCCGCCTTCGCTTGTTGAGCCGTTAACTGTTGATTGACATTAATCATTGATTGGCATTGCTGTTGACAATAATTATTAGTTGATGCATAGTATTGTGTTCTCTTAAATCTTTCGAAGCATCTTCTCTTTTTGAAATAAAACATTTAATAATATGAATTCTAATTCTTCATCATTATTTTCCTTAGCCCATGATCTTCTAACCTACGGGCTTGATGGAAGTCCCATTTATGCGGACCAATTTACACGTTTGAACCGTGATGTTTACGAACGGGCTATCGAACTTTACAACATTCATGGAGCTACGGCCGAAGAGGAGGCTGAACTTTGCCTTGGTTTGTTAGTGGCTTTCGCTGCAACGATTTATGATAATGGCTGCAAGCAGGAATATATTCAGAGTGTCCTGGATCGTAGCTGGGAGGTGCTTCCGAAGCTTTCTGCGTCATTGCTGAAGGTACGTTTGTTAACTTATTGTTATGGTGAGTTCTATGATGAGAGTTTAGCAAAGGAGGCTCATGAAATTATCAATACTTGGGATAAGGCAGGGTTGAGCCCGGAGCAGGCGGAGATTGCAGAGGAGTTGAAGGAGTTTGAGGAGAATCAGTATCCGTTTGAGGAGGTAGAAGAATAATTTCAGATGAACTATAATGATGCTATTGTGATATTTTACGAATCTTGATATGATCTCGTTGCATCTTATTTATGCTTATGACTTGAAAAGAAATATCCGCTACAGTTATGTGACGATGTGCTGCGTAGGCTTGTGAATACTTTAAGCAGAATACTTGTTCAATTAAAGTTGTTTTACTGAATTTCAGAACTTTATTGAATAAATTGAATTCTAATGTATTGTAAAAAATGCAAGATGAAATAGACTTTATTCAGTAAAATGATTGTGAATGTTTTACGAGAATTAATATCCGGTTAAGCGGTAATAAATAATGTGCTTAATTTATGAGATATGAAGGGGGGGCTATAACTTCTATATATTTATTTAAAAGAATATTTATTTTGTGTATAAGTCTTTGACAGATAAAACCGTTAAGGGAGTCGGTTGGAGTTTTATTGATAATATAGCTAGTTCTGGTGTTACCTTTTTGGTTGGATTAGTTTTAGCTCGTTTGCTTACACCAGCAGAGTATGGTATAATGGCGATGATTGCTATATTTATTGCTATATCAAACTCTATTACTGATAGTGGCTTTTCTAATGCTCTGATTCGAAAAATCCATATAGATCGGATTGATTATAATACAGTCTTTTATTTTAACCTGTTGGTTAGTATTGTTATATATCTTCTTTTATTTTTGGCTTCTCCAGCTATTAGCTCTTTTTTTAAGGAGCCTATTTTGATAAATGTTACAAGGATAATTGGATGGGTGGTTATTATTAATGCATTAGCGATTATTCCTCGTACGATATTTGTTAGAAATATTAATTTTAAAACTCAGACTAAAATATCTTTAATCTCTTCTGTTTCTAGTGGCATAATTGGTATTGGAATGGCATTATGTAATATGGGAGTGTGGAGCTTAGTTGGGCAGCAAATATCTCGTCAGCTTTTGAATACTTTATTTTTGTGGATTTTCTGTAGATGGAGGCCTGTTTGGGAGTTTTCAATAAAAAGTTTTAGGGAGTTATTTGGTTTTGGTTCTAAATTATTGCTATCTGGATTACTTGATACAATATATAAAAATATTTATTATATAGTTATTGGGCGTTTTTATACTTCTAGTCAATTGGGGCAATTTACGCGTGCGGAACAGTTTAAAACAATCTTTTCCAGTAATTTGACAACCGTCGTTCAACGTGTTAGTTATCCAGTACTTAGTTCTATCCAAGAAGAGCCAGAACGTTTACGCGAAGCATATAGAAAGGTTATTAAAACTACAATGTTAGTAACATTTGCTTGTATGTTGGGACTCGCTGCTGTCTCCAAGTCACTATTGCTAATTTTGATAGGTGAGAAATGGTTACCTGCTGTTCACTTTTTACAGATTATTTGTTTTTCAGGCATGTTGTATCCTCTTCATGCTATAAATCTGAATATACTTCAGGTAAAAGGACGTTCAGATTTGTTCTTGAAATTAGAAATTCTGAAAAAAGTTATAGCAATTGCTCCTATTATTATTGGAATCTTTTATGGTATTGAATATATGCTTTATGGAAGTGTATGCACGTCTTTTATTGCTTATTTCTTGAATAGTTACTATTCAGCTGATTTAATTAATTATTCAACTAAAAAACAGATAACTGATATATTACCTACATTCTTAGTATCTCTCTTTACATCGGCAGCTATGTGGAGTCTTTCTCTTTTAAATCTCTCTGCTTATATAATTTTCCCCTGTCAATTATTATTGGGGGTAATTCTCATTTTTTTAATTTATGAAAAAATGCATTTGTCAGAGTATCTTGAAATAAAGCGGTTGATGATTGGAATAATAAAGCGAAAATAAATAATATTAAAGATGGAAAATAAATTAATTACAGTTACTTCTCCATTACTTCCTTCACTTGATGACCTTTTTCCTTATTTGCAAGATATCTGGAATCGAAAATGGTTGACTAATAATGGATACTATCACCAGGAATTGGAGAGAGCTTTATGTGAGTATTTAAAAGTTCCTTTTATTAGTCTATTTACAAATGGAACATTGCCTTTAATGTGTGCTTTGCAGGCTCTTCGTATAACAGGTGAGGTAATAACTACTCCTTATAGTTTTATAGCTACTACTCATTCTTTGTGGTGGAATGGCATTAAACCTGTATTTGTAGATATAGATCCGGAGACTTGTAATATAGACCCAAATAAGATTGAGGCGGCAATAACTCCTAAAACAACTGCTATTATGCCTGTTCATGTGTATGGGAAGCCTTGTGATATTAATCGTATTCAGGAGATTGCAGACAAATATGGTCTAAAAGTTATTTATGATGCAGCACATGCATTTGGTGTTGAAGTGGATGGAAGATCGATTTTAGAAGCGGGTGATTTGTCTACTTTAAGCTTTCATGCTACGAAAGTTTACAATACAGTTGAAGGTGGAGCTTTAATTTGCCATGATGAGAAGACAAAAAAACGTATCGATTATTTGAAGAATTTTGGATTTGCAGGAGAAACTGAAATTGTAGCTCCTGGTATTAATGGTAAGATGGATGAGATACGTTCTGCTTATGGATTATTAAATTTGAAACAAGTTGATTCCGCGATAGATGCAAGATGTAAAGTTGCAATGAAATACCGTGATTCATTACGAGGAGTGCCCGGTATTCATTTTATGGAAGATATGCCTAATGTCCGTCATAACTATTCTTATTTTCCTATTTTTGTAGATGCTGAAAAATATGGAATGAGCCGTGATGAACTTTACTTTAAAATGAAACAACATAATGTTTTAGGTAGGCGGTATTTTTATCCTTTGATAAGTGAATTTTCTACTTATCGTGGATTAGAATCTGCCAAACCTGAAGGGTTGCAAAATTCTATTAAAAAGGCAAATGAAGTTATTTGTTTACCAATGTATCATGATCTTACTGATGAAGATATAGCTCGCATTTTAGAATTAATTGTGTAATATAATTCTGGTTTTGAATGTTGAGTTTAATATTGGCTTTTCTATAAGTGAATTTTGTTGAATTGTAGCTGCGAAGTTGAATATAATGTTAAGGAATAAATGAAGAAAATTTTGATTTTAGGTGGAACCTGGTTTCAGCTTCCAGCTATTCAATATGCGAAATCTGAAGGATATTATGTCATAACATGTGATTATCTACCGAGCAATCCAGGGCATAGATATGCGGATGAGTATCATAATGTGAGTACTACTGATAAAGAAGCTGTATTATTCTTAGCAAAGACTTTAAGAGTGGACGGTATTCTGTGTTTTGCTTCAGATCCTGCAGCACCTATTGCGGCTTATGTTTCAGAACAGTTAGGATTGCCAGGTAATCCCTATGATAAAGTTTGTCTTTTGGGTGAAAAACATCTTTGGCGTCAATTCTTAGAATCAAATGGATTTCATGTTCCGAAATCTAAATCATACATATGTTATTCTGATATTTCTTTGGATGAATGGAATTATCCTGTAATGGTGAAGCCTGTAGATTCTTCTGGTAGTAAAGGGATAACTAAGGTTTGTAATAAGCAAGATATCTCTGCAGCTTTTGAATATGCTTTATCTTTTTCTCGTAAGAAGATCATAATAATAGAGGAATATATAGAAAAAGTTGGACCTCAAATTGGTGGTGATGGATTTTATGGGATGGATCATTTGGAATTCGTGTGTTATGGTGAACAGGTTGTTGATAATAATATTACAGGATATGTGCCATGTGGAATGAAGTTTCCCGCTCAATTACCTTCCTCTCTTAAGGAACGTATAACAAAAGAAATAGAGCATGTTATTTCTCTATCTGGGTTGAGAAATCTATCTTTTAATTTAGAAGTCATGGTAGATAAATCTGGGTGTATTTATATAATGGAATTGGGACCTCGCAATGGTGGAAACTGTATACCGGAAGTTATTCAAAATTATACGGGTGTAAATATGGTTGCTTTAGCTGTAGAAGCGGCTTTGGGGAATACTTTGCCTATTCATATCAGTAAGAATGATCACAATTTTGCCTATTATGCGCTTCATAGTTCTGTCTCTGGTATTTATAGAGGATATCAGATTACTACAGATTTTAGTGGGAAATTAAATGGGGCTTATATCTTTATAGAAGAAGGAACTGAAGTAGGCGTTTTTTTAGGTTCTAATCAGACTATTGGTATTCTTTTGTTAGAGTTTGAAACTCGATTAGATATGGATTTATTTTTTGACAATCCTTGTAATTTTATAAAAGTAAATGTTATATGAAAAAAGTAATAATTTTTGGAGCTACAGGCACAGTTGGTGCATATACTTCCCTTTTTCTGAAAGATTTAGGATATGATGTTATAGCTGTTGGTAGGAGAAAATCTGATAATAATTTTTTTTCGGATCATCAAATATCGTACTATTCGATTGATATTTCTGATAGTGAAAGCTTTGAGGTATTACCTCACAAGAATATAGAGGCTGTATTGAATTTTGCAGGTGCTATGCCTGCAAAGATGGAGGGATATAATCCTTATGAGTATGTCAATACGATTGTTATGGGGACATTGAATGTATTAGAATATGCGAAAAGAATTAATTGTAATAGATTTGTTTTCTCTCAATCAATTTCAGATATATTGTATTTATTTGGATCTGAAAATAAAATTTCAGCAGATGTAGAGCGACGTTTTCCTGTAACAGGTGATCATTCTGTGTATTCTATATGTAAAAATGCTGCTGTTAACTTTATAGAGCATTATGCGATAACTTATAACTTTAAGTATTTCATTCTTCGTCTTCCTACAATTTATGCATATCATGGTTCGCCTTATTATTATGTTAATGGTGAAAGAAAATATTTAGCTTATCGTTTGTTGATAGAAAAAGCTATGCGAGGTGAGCCTATTGAGGTTTGGGGAAATCCTGCACAGAAAAAAGAAATTACTTATATAAAGGATTTACTTCAAATAATAAGAGGGTGTTTGGAAACGACTGTTCAAGGTGGAATTTATAATGTAGGAACGGGGGTAGGAGTGTCTTTAGAAGAACAGATAGATGGAATTATAGAAGTCTTTTCCTCTAAAAATAATCCGAGTCCTAAAATATATTGTCCTTCAAAGCCCTCATCTCCTCAATTTGTATTAGATATTACTAAGACCCAAATAGATTTAGGATATACTCCTAAATATGGATATCTTGAATATCTGAGGGATATGAAAGATGAAATGGAAATGAATCGTTTTAATAAGTTATGGGGGAATGCGTAAAAATGAAATGTATGTGCGAACTTAGAAGAAGAGAATTTTGTCATTAATGTCTGATTAGATTTTCTTTATAAATAAAGATTAGTATTACTTTATGTTATCTAATTAGTGACGATGAATTTATATGTATTTATAACTTATAGTGTGGCGGATGTAGGTGGTGGGCAGATGTATATTAAAAGTAAGGCTGAATACTTGAAGAGTAAAGGTTGGGATATTTTTGTATATTCAACTACGGCTGGAAATTTTCTGATAGACGATTTCTCTCAATATGAAAGTGGAGTTATGAAAGAGTTATTGTTACCAGCCTATTATTATACTTTGTTCAAAAGAAAACAGCTTCTAAAAAGAATGTTGAGGTGTTGTGATATTTGTTCATATAAGCAATGCGTAATTGAGAGTCATTCTTCATCGCTTTCTACTTGGGGGGAATTATTGGCTGAGCAAACACGTGTCAAACATTTAATTTTTGATATAACTGAAACTCCCAAATGCCCTCCGGTATTATCTTCTTTTATGAAGTTTAAATTTGATCGTAAGGAATTGGTTTTTATTCATGAAAAAACAATGAAGTCTTTTTTTTCTAATGAGAACATACCTCAATGTCAATGCTATCATCTTCCTGCTTATTACACTTTGCCTTCTATTATGGATATTGATTCTTCATTAATAGATACTGTTAGAAATTTTGCAGCAGATTATGTCATTGGGATTATAGGACGCTTGGATAAACCTTTTGTAATTATGACGGTTTCTGATATAATTACGTTTTTGCAGAAGAATAATAGAAAAAATACATTTGTAATTATATATATAGGTGGAAATGCTAATGGTGGTGAAGATATAATGAAAGAGATCGTTAAGCAATATCAAATGTTTGATAATGTGCGTTTGGTTATGACTGGTTTTCTTTTTCCTATGCCACTGAGGTTGATTGACCAAATGGATGTTTGTATCTCAAATTCAGGTACAGCACGTGCTGTACGTGATGTGGGTGTTCCAGTCATAACAATTGATAGTAATGATTTTAAACCAATAGGAGTGCTTGGGGTGACAACTCAAAACACTTTATATAGAAATGATGATGAAGTTAAAATTGAAATGCACAATGTATTAAATGATGTTTTAGTGCATAAAGAATTGTATATTTCAACATGCGTAAAAGAGGAAAAGAGTAAGAAAGATTTTGCAATACATTTTTCTTTCTTGGAAGAAACATGTCAAGAGAAAGTGTACTATTCTTTTTCTAAACTACATTATTCTTTTTCTTTGTTTTGTAAAAAAGTACTAATAGCTATTGGAGGAAGTGCTTTTTATAAGAAACTTTCTTTGATATGTAATTAGTCGTTCGCTTATGCTAGTATATATCTCTCTTTTTTTGTTTTTTGTGATTTTGTCATTAATATATGATTTTTCTTCAACACAAAATAAAAATAAAAAGAATTTTTTCATTTTGTGTTGTGTTATTCTCAGTCTCGTTGCTGGATTAAGATATCGTATAGGTGTTGATTCTATGAGATATATGGAAGTATTTGAAAAACTTCCAAAACTATCTGATTGGTTGAGTGTTGATTTCAGTATTGCAAATCAGCCATTATGGTTGTTGATAAATATTGTTTGTAAAAGTATTTATAATGATTTCGTACTAGTACAACTTGTTCAAGCATTTGCTGTTAATATTTTAGTTTTTCGTTTTATTTATAAAACTACTACTAAATACTTTCTTGTGATACTAGCATATTATTGTATAATGTGGTGGAACTTTAATTTTGAGATAATGAGAGAGTCTTTGTGTGTTGCAATTTATTTGAATATTTTACTCGCTTATTTTACTCATAAAAATATTTATAAGTTTTTGTTGTTTTCTATTCCAATTTTATTTATTCATTGGTTCTCTTTTATAGTTATAATACTGACTGTTGTTGTACATTTTATATCATTAAAGCGTTTGATCGTATTTTGTACTGTTGTGGCTCTTTTATCCTTATTCCTTTTTGATGCTAATGGACTTTTTGAATACTTTTTATTTTTAGATCTTTTTCTACCAGATAATATGACTGAACGTTCTGTCTTTTATTTGGCAAGTGACGACTATGGTTTTATTAATATAACTATTGTTGGGATAATATTTATATTGCTTACGCAGGTATTGTATCCTTATTTGATAGTTTCTTTGAAAGAAACCAATGAGGAAAAATGTAAACTGCTGGTTTTGTACATGTTCTTTATTGTTCTTAGACTAAAGTTGTTAATTTTATCCCGTATTGTGAACTATTGGGACTTGTTGTTGATAGTAATGGTAGTTAACTCCTTCTTTATGCATAAAAATACTTATAGAATGTTGTATATTCGCTGCTGTTTCATCTATTCATTATATGTAGGAATTCGTGCTTTTTATTTACCATCTTCGTTAGAAACAAGAGGTAATATAGGGTATGATTGTCGTTATATCCCTTATTCGTCTTATCTAACAAAACAAAAGAACCCGGATCGGGAATATTTATATAATATAAATCTATATTAATGTGAAGGACTCGGTGATGTCTTTCAGAGAAAAATAAGACATAGGTTTAAAGGATTTATTTAATTTGATATATCTGTAATAATTGTAAATTCACATTGTGTATAACATTTACTGGTGTTCTCTGTATTTTTACCTTTGTAATGAATTAAAATATTAGCTTGTGAGGTTTTAATTATTTGTGTATCATTTTTTTTATTAAGATTTATGCGTTTCAAGTTTATTTAATATCTTGAAAAGTATATAGGAGTAAGATGTTATTACCGTATTTGCATAATGTTCTCCTGAATAATGGTAGTTTCCAATTTTATGATAAAATTATAGAATTGGTCAAGGTCTTCAATAAATTTATCGGTAAGACTCTGATAAAATTGATTTGTTTAGGTCAGAAAAATTATTTATTCTGTGGCTCGAAATAGACAGCTAAAACACTTCTTTGATTTATTCAATCATAGATAAATAGGTTGCGTCCAGTTAAATATATTACGAAGATTTTAAGAGATTTCGTTTCAGAGACAATGGATTATATGAAGCTTTTGACGATGAATATTGTAAAATAACTTAATTGTTAATAAAATGTAACTCAAAGTAGACTGTGATGCTGGTAAAAGGCCTTATAGAGCTATACGATGAGTATTTACAGATAAATTTTATATTAGAAATTAAAAGTAAAATATACTTATTATGATACCTAAAGTGATTCACTTTTGTTGGCTAAGTAATGAACCATATCCCGATTTGATAAAGAAATGTATTGAATCATGGAAGGAGAAACTGCCTGATTATACAATAAAAAAATGGGATACAACTAATTTTGATGTAACTTCTGTTCCTTTTGTCAAAGAGGCATATGAATGTAAAAAATGGGCTTTTGCAGCAGATTATATTCGTTTACATGCCTTATACACAGAAGGTGGTATTTATTTAGATTCTGATGTGCGGGTGCTTAAAAGTTTTGATATTTTTTTAAGCGATCCTGCATTTTCTGCTATAGAATTTAATCCTAAAATATATCCTATTGCTTTGCAAAATGGTTTTTTTGATGACGAAGGAAACTTATTATATGATTCAATACAAATAGGTTTAGGGCTTCAAGTGCAAGCCGCCGTGATAGGTGCAGAAAAGGGAAATAGTTATATAAAGAGTTGTTTGGATTATTATATAGGTAAGAATTTTATTCTTGCTGATGGACTTTTTAATAATAAAATAATACTTCCAGATATTATGGCTTTTTATGCAAGAAATTTTGGTTTTAAATATATTAATAGAGAACAAAAGTTACTTGATATTAAACTTTATGCATCAGAGGTGTTTGCTCCTCATCCTAAATTAGTAACTTCTAAATCTTATGCTATTCATTGTTGTACAGGCACATGGAGAAAAAAAACATGGTTTAGAAAGTTTATAGAATATATAAGGCATAGGTTGTATTAGTGTATTATTACAAACATTGAGCAATAAGATATATATATATAATGACAAATTTGATCCGTGTTTTGCATGTTGTTACTAAGATGGATGCAGCAGGCATAGAAACTTTACTTATGACATTTTATAGGCAAATGGATCGAAGTAAAGTACAGTTTGATTTTTTAGTTCATCGGAATTCTGAAGGTTTCTATGATAATGAAATTCTTAAAATGGGGGGAAGGATTTATTCTGTTCCTTCTTTGCATCCTTTTCATCATAGTAAATATATAGATTCTTTGAACTGTTTTTTTGCTTCTCATCCAGAATATAAAATAGTTCATTCTCATATAAATACTTTTAGTATGTATGTACTTAGAGCGGCTAAGGAAGCTGGAATTCCTGTCAGAATTGCTCATAGTCACATTGCAAATCCTTCTTTGAGCATAAAGACTCCTTTTCGAATATATACAAAATTGTTGTTACGACGATATTCCACTCACAATTTTGCATGCTCTATAATGGCTGGGAAATGGCTGTTTGGTAAAAAAAACACATCATCTCCAAATTTTTATTTGGTTAGAAATGCGATTTATTCTACAAAATATTTATTTGATGAAAAGATTCGAATAGAAATTCGCAATACATTTAATATTGAGAAAGAGTTTGTATTTCTTCATGTAGGGCGATTTGTAAAACAGAAAAATCATATATTCTTATTGAATTTTTTTGTTCGATTTCATCAAAAATATCCAAATTCCAAACTTTGGTTGATTGGAGAAGGACCGTTGAAGAAAGAAGTAGAACATAAAATTATGAAATTAGGAATAATTGATAGTGTTGAGCTTTTAGGGGTGAGGGAGAATGTTAATCAATTTATGATGGCTGCTGATTGTCTTTTATTTCCTTCCATATTTGAGGGGTTGGGAATTGTTGCGGTTGAAGCACAAACATCGGGGATGCTTACAATTGTCTCTAATAATATTCCGGTAGAAGCAAATATATCTTCATTATTTCATCAATTACCTCTAGATGTTGAAAAATGGGTTTCTGAAGTGGAATATTTACTTGAATATGAGAGAGGCAAAGAGAATGTAGCTTCTCAATCGGGGTATGATGTAAAAGAAACAGCTTCTTGGTTGCAAAATTTTTATTTAGAGAATTTTTTATAATGTTTATGCAATGAATTATAAAAGAATTATCCAAAGCCAAAAACTGCGTTTCCTAATTCTGAAATTTTTAGCTTTTGTTCCAGATACTATTATGCTGAAATGGCAGTATCGTATAAAAATGGGACGCAAACTTGATTTAAATAGTCCTCAACGCTATACGGAGAAGTTGCAGTTATATAAAATGTATTATCGTAACCCAATTCTGTTTCAATGCGTTGATAAATACCGAGTTAGAGAATATGTAGCTACTAAGGGATTAACTTCCATATTAAATACTTTATATGGAGTGTATGAAGATTGTAAAGATATAGATTGGAAAGTGTTACCAGATAGTTTTGTTATCAAAACGACAGATGGTGGTGGAGGGGAAAATGTTTTTATATGTAAGAATAAATCAGACCTGGATATAGAGTCTGTGAAAAGCCATCTAGTTGCTTGGAAAAATAAGAAGGATATAAATGCAGGACGCGAATGGGCATATACTGGGATTACAAAATCTCAATATATAATTGAGGAATTACTTGTAAATGAAGATAATCCTGATGCTGGAATATCTGATTATAAAATATTTTGTTTTAACGGGAAACCTTATTGTATTGTATATGATATAGATCGATACATTGGTCATAAACGTAATTTTTATGATACTAAATGGTGCTGTTTGAATGTTTCTAGTGATTGTCCTTCATTTTTTGATTCTGGACAGAAGCCTAAAGGCTTGGATGATATGTTAATGGTAGCAGAAGTATTATCTGCAGATTTCCCTTTTGTGCGCGTTGATTTGTATTATATTCGAAATAAGGTGTATTTTGGAGAATTAACTTTTTATCCTTGGAGTGGCTATGTACAATTTAATCCAGATGAATTTGATTTTATATTAGGAAAACAGTTTGATATTTCTTCTTTTTTACCTTTCTAAGTAATGGCTAAACTTTTTATTGTTGTCAATGTCGATTGGTTTTTTCTCTCTCATCGTAAAGACATTGCTTTAAGTGCTCAAAAAAAAGGTTATGAAGTTACTGTTGTGACGAAAGATACCGGTAAAAAATCGACTATCGAAGCTTTGGGATTGAAGGTGATTGATTTGCCTATGAACCGTTCCGGGCAAAACATTATAGAGGAGTTGTATACATGTTGGTTTTTGTATCGTCTCTATCGACGTGAAAAACCGGATATTGTTCATCATGTAGGCTTAAAGACTATACTTTGGGGGACTTTAGCTGCAAAACTGGCAAAAGTACATGGAGTAGTTAATGCTGTTAGTGGATTGGGAATCTTTTTCTCAGAGGAAAATACATCATTAGTTTCAAAACTTCTCCCTAGGGTACTTCACTTTTCTCACCATCGTAAAAATCTTGCAGTAATTTTTCAGAATGAAGAAGATAAAGGTTTATTCTTAAAAAACAGGATTATAAAAGAAGAACAGGCTTTCATGATAAAAGGGTCAGGAGTAGATTTGAACCAATATTGTTATACTCCTGAACTGGAAAGTCAAAAAATCAAAGTTTTGCTTACTGCCCGTATGATTGTAGAAAAAGGGGTATTTGTGTTAGTAGATGCTGCGTTGAAACTTAAAGAAAAATATAGAGATAAAGTAGAGTTTCTGCTTTGTGGTGGATTGGATGATAACCCAAAAGCAATAAAAGAGGAGGAACTTAAATCTGTATGTGATGGTGGATATATTCAGTGGCTAGGATATCGTACGGATGTGTTGGAGTTATTGAAATCTTGCCATATAGTAGCATTCCCTTCCTATTATAAAGAGGGTCTTCCAAAGTCATTAATTGAAGCTGCTGCTGTTGGTCGTCCTATAGTGACTACGAATTCCATTGGATGTAAAGAAACAGTGGTGGATGGCTATAATGGTTATCTAATTCCTGTAAAAGACAGTGATACTTTAGCGGAGAAATTGAACCTTCTTTTTGAAGATGAGAATTTGAGACAAAATATGGGGCGCAACTCGCGTATTTTGGCTGAAAAAGATTTTTCAATAGAGAATGTAATACATAGACATCTTGAAATATATAGTCAGTTGAGTAAAGCATGAAAATTTTAGTTACCGGTGCAGCCGGTTTTATAGGCTCTTATGTGTGTAGGCATCTATTGGGTCGTGGTGATGAGGTTCTTGGGCTGGATAATTTGAATGACTACTATGACGTGAACCTGAAATATGGTCGTTTGGGTACACTGGGTATCTCTAAGGATGATATAGACTGGTATAAGTTTGTAGGAAGTTCAGAATATTCTTCTTTCCGTTTTGTTCGTATGAATCTTGAGGACAAACAAGCTATGCGGATGCTGTTTGCCAATGAGCATTTTGATAAGGTAGTGAATCTTGCAGCTCAGGCGGGAGTAAGATATTCTATTGAAAATCCTTATGCTTACGTAGAAAGTAATGTGGATGGATTTCTAAATATTTTAGAAGGATGTCGTCATTACAAAGTAAAACATTTGATATATGCCAGTTCCAGTAGTGTATATGGTTTGAATGGTAAAGTTCCCTTTTCAGAAAGGGATAGTATAGCTCATCCGGTGAGTTTATATGCTGCTACGAAGAAGTCTAATGAATTGATGGCTCACACATACAGTCATCTCTATGGCATTCCTTCAACAGGACTCCGTTTTTTTACGGTATATGGTCCTTGGGGACGCCCTGACATGTCTCCTTTCTTGTTTGCAGATGCCATGTTACACCATCGTCCTATAAAGGTATTCAATAACGGTGATATGCTTCGTGACTTTACCTATATTGACGATATTGTAGAGGGTGTTTTGCGAGTGATAGATCATACTCCATCTCCTGATTTTGACTGGCAAGCGGAAACACCGGATCCCAGTACCTCCACTGCACCTTACAAGATTTATAACATTGGTAATTCGCATCCTGTGAAGTTGATGGATTTTATACAGGCCATAGAAGAAGCGATTGGGCATCCGGCAGAGAAGGTATTTCTTCCGATGCAACCCGGTGATGTTTATCAGACAAATGCAGATACTACAGCATTGCAGAATGAATTGGGATTTAAACCTAATAAATCTATTGGAGAAGGAGTGAAAGATACAATAGAGTGGTATCGTTCTTTTTATCAATTATAAAGAGTAAATCAAGAAATTATGAAAATAGCAATTGTCGGAACTGGTTATGTCGGTTTGGTAACTGGAACTTGTTTCTCGGAAATGGGGATAGATGTTACTTGTGTAGATGTACAAGAAAGTAAAATTGAGAATTTGAAGAAAGGAATTATCCCCATTTATGAACCGGGATTGGAGGATATGGTACATCGCAACTATAATGCAGGGCGATTGAACTTTACGACCTGTTTATCAGATTGTCTGGATGATGTGGAGGTGGTGTTTAGCGCTGTAGGGACGCCTCCCGATGAAGATGGAAGTGCAGACTTGAGGTATGTGCTTGAAGTAGCCCGTACCATTGGGCGTAACATGAAAAAGTATGTACTGGTAGTTACTAAGAGTACAGTTCCTGTAGGCACTGCACAGAAAGTAAAAGCTGCTATTCAGGAAGAACTTGATAAGCGACATGAGGAGATTGAGTTTGATGTGGCGTCCAATCCTGAATTCCTGAAGGAGGGGGATGCAGTGGATGATTTTATGAAACCGGATCGTGTAGTGGTCGGTGTTGAATCTGAAAAAGCAAAGGACATTATGGAGCGTCTTTATAAACCTTTCATGATGAATAATTATCGTTTGATATTTACAGATATTCCGAGTGCTGAAATGATAAAGTATGCAGCCAATTCGATGTTGGCTACTCGTATCAGCTTCATGAATGATATTGCGAACTTGTGTGAACTGGTAGGTGCAGATGTAAATATGGTACGCAAGGGCATTGGTGCAGATAGTCGTATTGGAAGCAAGTTCCTTTATCCAGGTTGTGGTTACGGTGGATCCTGTTTTCCGAAAGATGTAAAAGCGTTAATAAAAACAGCGGAAAAGAATGGTTATCCGATGCGGGTGCTTGAAGCAGTGGAAGAGGTAAATGAAAAACAAAAGAGTATTCTTTTCGAAAAGTTGTTGAAGCATTTCAATGGTGATATAAAAGGTAAGCAGGTGGCTATGTGGGGATTGGCATTCAAGCCGGAAACGGACGATATGCGTGAGGCTCCGGCTTTGGTACTGATAGATAAATTAGTAGAATCCAGTGTGACAGTGAAAGTGTATGACCCTATTGCCATGAAGGAATGCAAACGTAGAGTAGGTGATAAGGTTATTTATGCTACGGATATGTACGATGCTGTATTGGATGCTGATGCTTTGCTGGTGGTGACCGAATGGAAAGAGTTCAGGATGCCAAGTTGGGGAGTGTTGAAAAAAACAATGAAGCAACCATTAGTGATTGATGGTCGTAATATTTATGATAAGAATGAGTTACAGGAAATAGGGGTTGAGTATAGATGTATTGGAAAACTCTGAACTGCAAATGAAAGCATTTTAAGTTGCGTTAATATCTGAATATTATTTTATCTCCATGAATATACTTATTACCGGAGTTCACGGCTTTGTGGGCTCCAATCTTGTTGTTGCCTTAAAAGGACATCATTCCCTTTATGGCCTTGATATTGTCGCCCCTGAAAAGGAGGGAGTGGTAAAGACTTTTGCTTGGAAAGATATTGAAACAACTTCTTTTCCGATGCAGTTTTTACCCAAGTTTGATGCTATCATCCATTTGGCAGGCAAAGCGCATGATACAAAGAATCAGTCTGCTTCTCAGGTATATTTTGATATCAATACAGGGCTGACGCAGAAGATATTCGATTTCTTTTTAGAATCTTCTGTGAAGAAATTTATCTTTTTCAGTTCTGTAAAAGCTGCCGCAGACAGTGTAGTGGGGGATATGCTGACAGAAGATGTGATACCTACTCCGGTTGGTCCTTATGGAGAAAGTAAGATTGCAGCTGAAGAATATATTCTTAGTAAGTTGAGAAGTGAGCATGGGGAATTGAAAGTTGCTATGCAGCGCGATAAACAGGTGTATATACTTCGTCCTTGTATGATCCACGGTCCTGGTAATAAAGGTAATTTGAACTTGCTTTATAATGTGGTAAAGAAAGGTATCCCCTGGCCTTTAGGTGATTTTGAGAACAAGCGTTCTTTTACTTCTATAGATAATCTTTGCTATGTGGTGGAAGGTTTGTTGACAAAAGACGTAGCGAGCGGTATTTATCACATGGGTGATGATGAAGCCTTGTCTACGAATGAACTGATAGCCCTTATGTGTGAAGCTATGGGTAAGGAGCCTCACATCTGGAAAATGAACAGGAAAATGATGGAAGGTTGCGCAGGACTGGGTACGCTGCTTCATCTGCCTTTGAATACAGAACGGCTGAGAAAACTGACTGAGAATTACGTGGTAAGTAATGAGAAGATAAAATCTGCTCTTGGCATTGACCGGATGCCTGTCCGTGCGGCGGATGGAATAATGAAAACAATACGGAGTTTCTAACCTATTTATAAATTGTAAATCGTGTATTATATCATTATATTAGTTCTGCTCTTTGTAGCAGAACTTTTTTATTTTAGAGTGGCTGATAAGTTTAATATCATTGATAAGCCCAATGAACGTAGTTCTCATTCACGGATAACTTTGCGTGGTGGCGGTATAATCTTCTATTTTGGAGCTTTAGCCTATTTCCTGAGTAATCATTGGGAGTATCCATGGTTTATGTTGGCATTGACTCTGATCACTTTTATCAGTTTTGTAGATGATATCCGTTCTACTTCCCAAGGTCTGAGGTTGGTGTTTCACTTTACTGCTATGGCTCTAATGTTTTACCAATGGGGCTTATTCTCACTTTCCTGGTGGTGGATTATCATAGCTTTGATTATCTGTACGGGTATCATTAATGCTTATAACTTTATGGATGGCATCAATGGCATCACAGGTGGTTATTCATTGGTTATCCTTGGTGCATTAGCTTATATCAATTCTGAGATCACTACGTTTGTTGAACCGGCTTTGATTAATACCGTTCTTTGTTCAGTCCTGGTCTTTTGTTTCTTCAATTTCCGTAAGAAGGCGAAGTGTTTTGCGGGTGATGTCGGTTCTGTGAGTATCGCTTTTATTCTCCTTTTTCTGATAGGGAGACTTATAATTAAAACAGAAGATTTCAGTTGGATAATCCTGTTATCCGTTTATGGTGTCGATAGTGTCCTGACTATTATTCATCGCCTGATGCTTCATGAGAACATCGGTTTGCCCCACCGGAAACACATGTATCAATTGATGGCAAACGAGTTGAAAATACCTCATGTGGGGGTATCATTAATTTATATGGCGGCACAGGCTTTGGTCATATTGGGTTATTTCTGTTTCGTGGGATATGGTTATTGGTATTTGTTGGGGATAATTGTATTATTGAGTGGCATTTATGTGTTGTTTATGAGAAGGTATTTTCATTTGCATATTCAAAAGAGAAAATAAAAATGAGTCTTCGGCTTTAGGAAGCAATGCGATGAATATCTGATAAAAACATTCTTTTTTTAAATAATAACGGGCGGTAAGGCGGTAGTTTGATGAACTATCTCTTACCGCCTGTTTCTTTTTTTATAGTTTAAAATTCTACAACTTTATTTCTATCCTTATAACTTTATTGTATATTTGCCAAAACAATTCTATATTCACTGAATGGGCTTATTTAGGAAAATAATATATAGTTTTTTTCTTTTCTTACTGGTATCCATTTTGGGGCTTTCATCAGTTTTTGCAGTGACTGGGGAACACCCGGTACTGATTATCAGTTCGTATAATCCGGATGCTCGTCAGACTTCCGGAAATATATACGATTTCATGGAAGAGTTTGAGCGTCTGGGTGGAAAAGCTCCGATAGCTTTGGAAAACATGAACTGCAAAAGCTTCTCCGAGTCGCCACAGTGGAAATCGAAAATGACGGAGATACTGGATAAGTATGAGGGAAAGCGTGCGCCTGTATTACTTGTTTTAATTGGTCAGGAGGCTTGGGCTGCCTATCTATCGCAAGAAGACTCTATACGCGGAAGGTTTCCGGTATTGACTTCATTGGCAAGCCGCAATGCCATTATTCTTCCGGATGATTCTGTAAATCTGAAAACATGGATGCCTGGTGCAGTGGATTTCTTTAATGACTTTACTGATTCTTCAGTCAAAGCCGGTTTTGTTTACGAATATGATGTGGAAGCCAATATCAATCTGATAAAACACTTATATCCGAATACTAAAAATATAGCTTTTGTTTCTGATAACAGCTATGGAGGCGTTTCCTTGCAAGCCCATGTAGTAGAGGAGATGAAGAAACATCCGGAGTTAAATCTGATTCTACTGGATGGACGTACCAATACGATTTATACCATCAGTGATAAACTTCATGAATTGCCCCCGAATACAGCTTTGTTGATGGGTACCTGGCGTGTGGATATGTACGACGGATATTTTATGCGTAATGCAACTTATACCATGATGGAAGCTGCGGGTGATGTGCCTACATTTTCCATTAGCTCTGTCGGTATTGGTTATTGGGCTATAGGTGGAGTGACACCCTCTTATCGGCCATTAGGCAAGGATATGGCGTATCAGGCAGTCCGTCTGCTGCAAGGAGCTGACAGTGATCGTATAGAAGTAGAAGTCATCCCTAATAAAGTGATGATGGATAGTAAGATTGTGAAGGAAAAGCGTCTGGATCTGTCTTTTATTCATCAGCCGATAGAAATGGTGAATGAGAATCCATCGTTCTATGAACAATATAAATATCATATCTGGACTGTTGCAACCATTTTAGTCGTGTTATCTGCGGGGTTGTTTGTTTCATTGTACTTCTATTACCATACCAAAAAGCTGAAAGATGAACTGCAAGAGTCGGAGAGTGCTTTGAGAGATGCGAAAGACCGTGCAGAAGAGTCCAGCCGTCTGAAAAGTGCCTTCCTCGCAAATATGAGTCATGAAATCCGTACTCCGCTGAATGCAATTGTGGGATTCTCGGATGTGTTGGCTTCCGGGGGAAGTTCGGAAGATGAACAGCAGGGGTATGTTGATATCATTAAAACCAATTCTGATTTGCTGCTTCGCCTGATAAATGATATTCTGGATGTTTCCCGTCTGGAGGCGGACCGGGTTACGTTTACATTTGAGGAATGTGATGTAGTGCCGTTGTGCCAACGCGTTTTGGCTTCTGTCAGTCAGGCTCGCAAGTCGGAAAATGAGTTTATCTTTGAGTGCGACCGTGAAAGCATGGATATGCGCACTGACACTCAGCGCCTGCAACAGGTTATCATAAATCTGCTTTCCAATGCCGATAAGTTTACCCGGAACGGTAAGATTACTTTGGGACTGAAAGTGGATGAGAAGCAGAGAGAAGTCCTGTTTTCTGTCTCGGATACGGGTACAGGTATTCCTTTGGAAAAACAGAAGCTTGTATTTGAGCGATTTGAAAAACTGAACGAGTACGTACAGGGCACAGGATTGGGACTTTCCATCTGTAAGTTGACCGTAGAGAAGTGGGGAGGAAAGATCTGGGTGGATCCGGGATATACGGATGGGGCAAGATTTGTATTTACACATCCATTAGACATCGAACAACCAAAGAAATAACTAATAACTATGAAAAGAGTTTCCTTTTTTTTAGGGTGGATATTCCTCCTGATAGTAGCTGTATCAGCCCAGGATAAGATCGTAAAGCTGAAAATAATAGAGACCAGTGATATACATGGGAACTATTATCCTTATGATTTCATACTCCGCCATGAGGCTGGAGGAAGTTTGGCGCGCATACATGCTTTTGTGCAGAAAGAGCGTGAAGTCTATAAAGATAATCTGCTTCTATTAGATAACGGGGATATTCTGCAAGGCCAGCCTTGTGCCTATTATTACAATTATATTGACACTATTTCTCCGCATCTGGCAGCTGAAGTGTTGAACTATATGCAGTATGATACCGGCAATATGGGTAATCATGATGTGGAGACCGGGCGTGCCGTGTTCGACCGTTGGGCAGGAGACTGCAAGTTTCCCATTTTAGGTGCTAATATTATTGATACGGCTACGGGAAAGACTCATTTCAAACCTTATGAAGTTTTGGAGCGAGATGGCGTGAAGATCGTAGTGTTGGGTATGATTACTCCTGCTATTCCTGTATGGTTGTCGGAGAACTTATGGAAAGGACTGCGCTTTGATGATATGGAAGAAACGGCTCGCAAATGGATGAAGATTATCCGGGAAAAAGAGAAGCCTGATCTGGTGATCGGTATTTTCCATGCCGGACAGGATGCATTGCTGATGGGCGGTAAGTATCGTGAAAATGCTTCTGTAGAAGTAGCTCGTAACGTTCCCGGATTCGATATCGTCCTGATGGGACACGATCATGCCCGTGAATTGAAGAAGATTAAAAATATAGCTGGAGATTCTGTCTTGATTATGGATCCCGCAAGCAAGGGAATTGTTGTGGCAAACGCAGATGTTACTTTGAAACTTCGAAAAGGAAAAGTCATAGAGAAGCATATTGACGGCGCTTTGACAGATATGAAAGATTATGCTGCAAGTGAGGATTTCATGAAGCATTTTGCTCCCCAGCTCAATACGGTTCAGGGGTTTGTATCCAAGAAAATAGGCAGTTTCACAGAGACCATTTCCACGCGTCCTGCCTATTTCGGCTCTTCTGCCTTTATTGACCTGATTCATTTGTTGCAGCTTGAAATAACCAATGCTGATATATCGCTTGCTGCGCCCCTGTCGTATGATACGGAAATTAGTAAGGGAGATGTGTTTGTGAGCGATATGTTCAACTTATATAAGTATGAGAATATGCTCTATACCATGAAACTGTCCGGTAAGGAAGTGAAGGATGCTCTGGAAATGTCATATGATATATGGACGAATCAGATGAAATCTCCTGATGACCATCTGTTATTGTTCCGCAAGCAACGTCGTGAAGGTGCAACGGATCGTGCTTCTTTCCAGAACTTTAGTTTTAACTTCGATTCGGCAGCCGGCATCATATATACGGTAGATGTAACAAAGCCGAAAGGGGAGAAGGTTACTATTATCAGTATGGCTGATGGTACCCCTTTTTCTATGGACAAGATGTATAAAGTAGCACTGAATTCATACCGTGGTAATGGTGGTGGAGAATTGTTGACTAAGGGAGCCGGGATTCCTCAAGATGAATTGAAAGGGCGTATCTTGTTCTCTACAGATAAAGATCTGCGTTATTACTTGATGCAGTATATAGAGAAAAAGGGAGTGATTGAGCCACATGCATTAGGGCAGTGGAAATTTATTCCCGAAGAATGGGTAGAGCCTGCCGCCAAAAGGGATTATGAATACTTGTTTGGAAAAGTGGAGAAATAATCGCTATCTTTGCAGTCGCAAATTTTAAAAGGGTGGTAGGAACGTGAACAAAGAGATGAAAAGAATTATAGGAGCTGTATGCTTGTTGGTGCTGTTTGTGGCATATCAGACAAGTATTACAGCTTTTACTCATGTTCACTATGTCAATGGAGTGATCATTACGCACTCCCATCCGTTTCACGGTAAACATACACACTCCAAATCCGAACTTCTCGTTATTGGTCGTTTGTCAACTTTCCAGGCCCCGGAGGTTGATGTATATGAAGATCTGCACCCCATGCGAATACTTCTGGCAGTGCTGGAAGCTGAACAGGTGTCGCCTTTGGTAAAAGGAGGGGGAGAGCAGACAATTTCTCTTCGTGCTCCGCCGGCGCTCGCGGCATAAATGGGAATTCATTTAAATTATCATTTCTCTTTCCTCTTTTAATTTTATCAATACATACATTTTTTGAGCGCAAATTAATGAAAAAACATATACTTGCGCTGGTGCTTACGGTGGTTTGCATCAGCCTCTATGCTGTAAATCCTATAAAGGAAGGCAACATGATTTCCGGTCACGTGATTGTGAAAGGAACAGAAGAAAATATACCTTATGCAACTATATTGATTAAAGAAAACGGCCAGGGAACAGTCTCAAATGAAGAAGGCCAGTTCGAATTTCGCAAGCTTCCTGCCGGAAAATATACGCTTCGGGTATCAGTTGTAGGTTATAAGACGCAGGAAAAAGAAGTAACTGTCAGTAAGGATTTTACCGCAGTTGTGCACTTCCCGATGGCGGAGGAAAGCTTCATGACTGATGAAGTGGTTGTATCTGCCAATCGCAATGAAGTGAGCCGGAAGAATGCCCCGGTTGTGGTGAATGTGATGAGTGCCAAACTTTTTGAGATGGTGAACTCCACCGACTTGGCAAAGACTCTGAATTACCAGTCCGGCTTGCGTGTAGAGAACAATTGTCAGAATTGCGGTTTTCCCCAGGTGCGTATCAATGGTCTGGAAGGTCCGTATTCTCAGATTCTGATTAATAGTCGTCCGATCATTAGTGCCCTTAGCGGCGTGTATGGACTGGAGCAAATTCCTGTAAATATGATAGAGCGGGTAGAAGTTGTACGTGGTGGTGGGTCTGCCCTGTTCGGAGCGAATGCAGTGGGAGGTACTATCAACATTATCACCAAAGATCCTATCAGTAATTCCTTCCAAGTTTCCAGTATGTTTTCGTGCATGGACGGACAGTCGTGGGAACAATATATGGGCGGTAACGTCTCCCTGGTTGCTAAAGATAATTCCTATGGTATTGCCTTGTATGAAAGCTATCGCAACCGTAACCCCTATGACCGTGACGATGACGGCTTCTCCGAACTTGGTAAGCTGAACATGAATACCTTTGGTTTCCGTGCCTACTATCGTCCTACACACTTCAGTCGCATCAATTTGGAATATCATACAACCAACGAGTTCCGACGCGGTGGCAATAAGTTTGATTTGCAGCCCCATGAGTCCGACATCACAGAACAGACCAAGCACATCATCAATAGTGGAGGTGCCAGCTACGACCTGTTCTGGCGTGAATATAAGCATAAAATATCTCTTTACGGCTCTGTGCAGCATACAGACAGAAACAGTTACTATGGGGCTCAGCAAGACTTGAATGCTTATGGTAAAACTGATGATCTGACTTGGGTTGCCGGTGGTATGTATGTTGGTAATATGAATAACTGTTTCTTTGCTCCGGCTACTTTTACCGGTGGATTGGAATATCAGAATAACTCCCTGCATGATGTCATGACCGGTTATCACCGTGATATGAAGCAGGATGTACGCATTGCCAGTGCTTTTGTCCAGAATGAATGGAAGATGAGTCAACTTACCATGCTGGTAGGTGCCCGCCTCGACAAGCATAATCTGATAGACAAACTAATTTTCAGTCCGCGCGTCAATTTCCTCTATAAGCCGACTGAAGATTTTCAGGCTCGTCTGACGTATTCTACCGGTTTCCGTGCACCACAGGCTTATGATGAAGACTTGCACGTGACCGCTGTAGGCGGTGAGGGCGTTCAGATTAAGCTGGCTGACAATCTGCGTGAAGAGCGCTCTAATAGTTACAGCGGTTCTATAGATTGGAGTACATACCTCGGACACTGGCAGGCAAACGTTCTGTTGGAAGGTTTCTACACAGATCTGCGCCATGTATTCGTGTTGGAAGATATCGGTAAAGATGAGAACGGTGACAAGATAAAAGAACGTCGCAATGGTAGTGGCGCACATGTATACGGTGTCAATCTGGATGCAAAGCTGGCTCATGGCAAAGAGGCGCAGTTCCAGTTAGGTTTCACGGCACAGCGTAGCCGCTATACGAAAGCTGAAGTTTGGACCGAAGTAGATGATGAAGAGTTGACCACCAAACGTATGATGCGTACACCGGATTACTACGGTTATTTTACTTTCTCTTCTGCGCCGTTGAAGAACTTTGATTTCTCTTTGTCCGGTATCTACACCGGTAAGATGATCGTTCCTCACTATGCACCGGTAGATGCTCCTGAAGGAGCTTTCTGCAATATCGAGAAAGACCGTATGGAGAACACTCCCGATTTCTTCGATCTCAATCTGAAGTTGAATTACACTTTTGTCTTGCGTGACCATATCAAGTTGCAACTCAATGCCGGTGTACAAAATATCTTTAATAGTTTCCAAAAAGACCTGGATAAAGGGGAGTTCCGTGACTCCGGTTACTTCTACGGACCTACACAGCCGCGAACGTTCTTTATCGGTTTTAAGATTATGAATTAGATTAAGGTCTAAATTTAATATTGCGGGGGCTTCCGAAATTATTGCAAGGGCTTATGAATTTGTTGTAAGAGCATAATTTCAGAGGCCCTTTCTTATACAAATGTTCCTTTTTTCTTTTTTTTAGGAGATTTCGGACGGTTTTCAGCGAAATATTGCTTATGTTTGCCACGTAATTAAGAAAGGGAGATGAAAAATATAAAGAACGTAGACATAGCAACTATTCGCCGTTTTCCGGCAATGGATTTTATCGGGAATGATTTTGCCATATTCGACAATATAGGAGATATTCCCTTGTTTGGTTACCCTACGCGTCTGAATGCGTCTTGCCTGACACTTTGCCTGAAAGGGCATTGCCGGATACGCATCAATCTGAAAGAGCATGAGCTAACCGCAGGTGTCCTGGTGGTCACACTGCCCGAGCAGATATTGCAGCAAGTGGAGCGCTCGGATGATTTTACCGGAGTTTTCATTGTAGTGTCCGGACAGTTCATTGATGATGTGCTTCCTACGGTACAGCAGTTGTTTCCTTTGTTTTTCATGATTAAGGAACAGCCCTGTGTACACCTTAAACCGGAAGAGATGGATGCCATTCAGGAATATTATTCTTTCCTTCAGAAGAAAGTAAAACTGAAAGACAATCCTTTCCGTAAAGAGATTACACAAGGACTGATTCTTTCTTTGTTCTATGAGATATACAGTATCTATCAGGGCAATGAACCTGCGGTCAGAAAGACGAAAACCCGGAAAGAAGATCTCTTTGAACGTTTTATCCGTTCGATTTCCGAATCATACAAAGTGGAACGAAGTGTGGCTTACTATGCCGACAAGATGTTCCTCACAGCCAAGCATCTTTCTACGGCTGTAAAGGAGGTGAGCGGAAAGACAGCCGGTGAATGGATTGACAGTCTCGTTATTCTGGAAGCCAAAGCTCTGTTGAAATCTTCTGAAATGAGTATTCAGGAGATCTCAGACGAGCTTCATTTTGCCAATCAGTCTTTCTTTGGCAAATACTTCAAGCATCACACAGGTATGTCTCCGAAAGAATATCGTAAGCAATAGTGCACAGTATCGGAATATTCTTTATTTTTGCAGGTATTAAATACCCTCAAAAATAAGAAAGCATGGAAAAAAGAGAAATTGATCTTACTGTATCCTGCTATGGAAAAGTAAAGGATGTGGAGTATGATGTTGTTATACTTCCCTGGGGCGCTACGGAACCCCATAATCTGCATCTTCCGTATCTTACTGATTGTATTCTGCCCCATGATATAGCCGTAGATGCCGCTACTTTGGCACTGGAGCATTCAGGTGTGCGCTGTATGGTGATGCCTCCCGTACCTTTTGGTGCTCATAATCCCGGACAGCGTGAACTTCCTTTCTGCATACACACCCGCTACTCTACCCAGCAGGCCATTCTGGAAGATATTGTAGCTTCCCTGTATGCTCAGGGGATGCGTAAATTGATTATTATCAGCGGGCATGGAGGCAATAACTTCAAAGGCATGATACGTGACCTTGCTTTTGTCTATCCGGATTTCCTGATTATAGCCACTGACTGGTTCAGTATTGTTTCTCCTAAAGGCTACTTTGAAGCTGAAATAGACGATCATGCCGGTGAATCGGAAACTTCTGTGATGATGCATTACCATCCGGAATTAGTGAATATGGATGAAGCAGGCGATGGAGAATCCAAGCCGTTTGCCATTCCTTCGCTGAATGAGAAGGTGGGCTGGGCACCTCGTCATTGGGATAAAGCTACGATAGATAGTGGGGTAGGGAATCCCAGGAAAGCTTCAGCAGAAAAAGGAGCACATTATGTAAAACCAGTAATAGAAAAGCTCGCCCAACTCTTTACGGAAGTTGGGCAAGGTGAGCTCTACTAAGCAAAGTGAAAAGCTTACTTATCTACTGACATTAGCCATTTGCCATCTCTTTTTACCATTGATTGCGTACCATCCTGCGTTTCTCCGTTTCCGTAGGTTTGCTTAATCTTTACTGTTGCGCTGTTTCCATCTTCCGATATTTCTTCTGATATGATCTCTATACTTTTCAGTCCGTCCTTTTTTTCATATTCTTTGGAAACTTTCTCTTTCAGCATGGACACAAGCCCGTCCTTTTGCTCTTTCATTTTCTCCGCACCTACGCTCTCATCGAATGCAAGTCCGTCTACAAACTTTTCATAGTCACCTTTGATGAGATAATTACCATACTTTTTCATAGCATCTCCCGGGCCACTTGAAGAGCAAGCTGTCATTAAAAACATAGTCATAACCATCAGACTAAAATAAAATACCTTTTTCATACGCTTTTTTTTAAAGTGATTAATATGTATTTAAAAATAGTATATCAAACAGAGACGCTTGCTCTGCGCAATATCGTTGGGCAGGAGATAATCTCCTCTGAATCCGGGAATATTTACGTGGCTGACACGCCCTTCAGGTAAATCTATTCCCTCTTTTCTGTATACAAAGTCTATCAACTCCGTGCAATACATCTTGGTGGTGTCTGCCAAATCATAATCATGATCGAATAACACATGGCTCGCATAAAGCTGTTCCGCGTGAGTTGCTGCCCGGTATCTGGCTACCGAATCCCCTGATACACGCATGATAGCTCCGTTAACAGCTTTTCTTTTCTCAAAGAATACTTCTACGGTTTCCATTTTTACACGGTCAGGGTCGTCCTTAAAATCCGGTTCACCAGGCACGGCATGTATCACATACCATTGTCCGGCTTTCTTTTTCAGGATGCCGGTATGCGAATAAGCACCTTCCCGGTCTGCAGCCAACACCACTCTACTGGTAATCCCTGTTCCTCTTCTGAAAGCGATATCTCCATCCCGGAATAGTTCTTGTGGTAGCTCTACCGGAGGTGTCTCTTTATCTGAACTTCCCTGGCATCCGACCAGTACAAGGGTAAGAAACAATATTGTTTTCAGCAGTGATACGTGTGTCTTCATTTCCATCCGTACAAATATATAAATTAATTTGCATCATTACATGTTTTTTAAATGATTTTTGTAGTGTAAACGAAAAAAGAGGCAACAACCTTACTCAGTTGTTACCTCTTTTTTAATTTATACCCTAAAAACTAATCTCTTTTACCTATAAAAACTAATTCTATTTCTTTTCTGATGGCGCAAAGGTAGAGAGTTTCAGGGAAAAATGATTTGATATAAATCAAAAACTGAATATTCTTATCGTATTTCTTACAATATCCCTGCGCGAACACGGCTGAGAGTTTCGGGCGTCATCAGCAAATAAGATGCGATATGTGATAATGGTGCCCGTTTGATGACTTCCGGGTGGGTGTGCATCAGCATATTGTAGCGCTCGCGTGCTGTTTCGAACCGCCAGGAGTCAGCTTTCACCTGGGATACTATGAGTGAATATTCCAGTATCTTGCGATAGAACATATTGATTTCCCAGGAGATTTCAGTCAATCTCATGAATTTGTCGTAGGGGAGAAGGTAGACTGTACAAGGCTCCAGGGCCTCTGCCATCAGGCGGGTCGGTTCTTGTTTCAGGGTGCTTTCGATGCAGATGATGACACAACCCTCGTAGGAAAAGTGTTCGGTGACGTCCTTACCGTTTTTGTAATAGAATTGGCGCATCATGCCTTTTCCAACAAATACCATGTGGTGGCAGACTTGTCCCTCCTTGAATAAGAGTTCACCCTTTTCCAGCTCTTTGCGGATCAGAATATCTTCTATCAGTTTTCTACCTTCAGGTGCCATGCCCGGATAACGGGAATTCACAGTGGCATTAACTGTCTCTTTTAATAGTGTATCCATAATTGTTCGCTGGTTTCTGTAACTGTTTCCGGGGACAAAGGTATAAAAGATTTGATTTATATCAAATCTTATTAAGTGATTAGCGGTTAGTAATCACTTAACAAACCCTTTTGTCGTCCACTTCATACTGTACCAGCGTTTTACGAAGATGGCTCCACGGATGTTCTCGTCCAGCAAGAAGGCGACCCACATACCGCAGATGCCCCACTCCAGAGGGATACCGATGATGTAGCCCAAGCCGACGGCAACGCTCCACTGAACTACCAGGCCGACATAGAAAGGATAGGTAACATCTCCGGCAGCACGCAAGGCGTTGGTTGCAAAGATATTGATGGGACGTCCGATTTCGAGAATGACGTCGATGATGAGGATGGTGGTTCCGAGCCGGATGATTTCTTCATTGGTAGTAAGCCAATGGAAGATCGTGTTTCCGAATATAGCAAGGATGGTGGAGAGTATAACGGTGATCATGACGGATTTCTTCATAACATATTTACCCATGAGGAAAGCGGCATGAGGTTTCTTTTCTCCGATGAGATGCCCGATGCAAATGGCACCACCCTGCGCCATGGAGATGCTGAACAGATAGGCAAACATGATGATATTGACACAATAGGTGCGTGTGGCAAGAGCTTCGACGCCCAGCATATTGATGAAGAAGGTAATCACTACTTGCGAAGAACTGTAAGAAAGTTGTTCGCCGGCAGAAGGGAGTCCCACCTTCATCAGATTTTTCAGTTCTATCCACGGGAACGGACGGAAATAGGCAATGGGGAAGCGGTGGATATGCTTGCGGAACAGGATGATGAACAGGAGAACCATAGACACGCCACGGCTGAAAGCGGTGGAAATGGCAGCACCTTCCACACCCAGTTCGGGAAAACCGAACTGCCCGAAGATGAGGGAATAGTTACCTATAATATTGAGAATGTTGACAACAACGGTTACCAGCATCGGGTAAATGGCTTTATTGGCACTGCGCAGGGAGGCGGAAAGTGTTAGTGAGATGGCTTGGAAGAAGGCGAAAGCGCCTACAATACGCATATAGTCCATGCCGTCAGTCATCAGTTCGGAAGTCAGTCCCATTAGGCGCAGGATAGGCCCGGCACCAAAGAAAAGGAGCAGGCTGACGGATACGCCTACCACTATGTTCACAAGGATTGAAACACCGACCACTTGTACCACTTTCTTTTGCAGGCGGGCGCCAAGATATTGGGAGCAAAGAACGGATGTACCGAGATTAATGACCTCGAACACAAGAAAGGTAAGCATAATAATTTGGTTGACTACTCCGACGGCAGCCACACTGCTGTCGGAGTGGCGACTCAGCATAATAGTATCCACGGCGCCCAGCATCATGATGAGCAGGGTTTCTATAAAGATGGGGGCAGCAAGCTTTGCAAGCCGCTTTTTCAAGCTTTCCTGATGTACCATTTCGTATGTGTTTGAGACACGGTGATGAAAAATCGCGCAAAGATACGCAAAGAGGTGAAAAGAGAGATTGATGTGAGTCAAATAAAGAAAAAGGGATTCAAACTTAATCCCTGATGCTTTTCTTAAATCTTTTTTTTCTCCCTTTGCTTTTGACTTTTAACAGATTACATCTTTTTGTGAAAAAAGTCAGAAAAAAATATGATGGAAAGATTTGCATAGTCCAAAAGTTTCCCATACATTTGCACCGCATTTGAGAAACAATGCAGGTTTAAGGAAGTGTGGGTGAGTGGCTGAAACCACCAGTTTGCTAAACTGACGTACGGGTAACTGTACCGGGGGTTCGAATCCCCCCGCTTCCGCAAACAGCCGGTGGATTCGTCTAACGGTTAGGACACATGCCTCTCACGCATGTAATACGAGTTCGATTCTCGTATCCACTACGGTAAAAAAGCATAATGCACTCTTAGCTCAGCTGGTAGAGCAATTGACTCTTAATCAATGGGTCCAGGGTTCGAGTCCCTGAGGGTGTACAAGGTATAAGGCGGTTATCAAATAATGATGACCGCTTTTTTTATGCAATTAATTCTCATTCTCTGGGAATACTTCCTATCTTTGCACTCCGAAATCAATTAAAAGCGTAAACACATTGGATTGGTTATACAGTTTATTCGTTGAACATTCCGCTCTGCAGGCGGTTGTGGTACTCTCGTTGATCTCCGCTATTGGTTTGGGGCTGGGAAAGATACATATCTGCGGTATATCGTTGGGAGTGACCTTCGTGTTTTTTGCAGGTATCATTGCCGGACATTTCGGGCTGTCCATTGACCCGCAGATGCTGAACTATGCTGAGAGTTTCGGTTTAGTGATATTCGTGTATGCACTGGGATTGCAGGTCGGTCCGGGCTTTTTCAGTTCGTTCAGGACGGGTGGTGTGCAACTGAATATGCTGGCAGTGGGCGTGGTGCTGATCGGTACGGTGATGACGGTGTTGGGCAGCTATGGACTGGGAGTTTCCCTGCCGGACATGGTGGGTATCCTCTGTGGTGCCACGACCAATACCCCTGCGCTGGGTGCCGCACAGCAAACCTTGAAACAGATGGGCATTGAGGCGAATACTCCGGCTTTGGGATGTGCGGTGGCATATCCGTTGGGCGTAGTGGGAGTGATTCTCGGTATCCTGCTGATACGCAAAATGCTGGTGCGTAAGGAAGATTTGGAAGTCAAAGAGAAAGACGATGTGAACAAACCATATATCGTTGCATTCCAGGTGCACAATCCGGCAATCTTTAATATGAGCATAAAGGATATAGCGCAATTGAGCTATCCTAAATTCGTGATATCCCGTTTGTGGCGGGACGGGAATGTGAGTATCCCCACTTCCGAGAAGGTGATTAAAGAAGGTGACCGTCTGCTGGTCATCACTTCCGAAAAGAGTGCGCCTGCACTGACGGTGCTGTTCGGCGAACAGGAAAATACGGACTGGAACAAGGAGGATATCGACTGGAATGCCATTGACAGCCAGTTGGTTTCGCAACGTATCGTGGTGACACGTCCCGAACTGAACGGAAAGAAACTGGGTTCGCTGCATCTGCGCAATCATTACGGCATCAATATCAGTCGCGTATATCGCAGTGGCGTGCAGTTGCTGGCTACGGCGGAACTGACTTTGCAGTTGGGCGACCGACTGACGGTAATAGGTGAGGCGGCTGCCGTACAAAATGTGGAAAAAGTATTGGGCAATGCTGTCAAGAGCCTGAAAGAACCTAATCTGGTTGCTGTATTCGTGGGCATTGTCCTCGGCCTTGCATTGGGAGCAATACCTATCGCTATCCCCGGTGTCAGCACTCCCGTGAAGTTGGGACTTGCAGGAGGCCCGATTATAGTAGGCATTCTTATCGGTACTTTCGGCCCCAGAATGCACATGGTGACCTACACAACCCGCAGTGCCAATCTGATGCTTCGTGCCTTGGGCTTGTCGCTCTATCTGGCTTGTCTGGGATTGGATGCGGGTGCCCATTTCTTCGATACGGTGTTCCGTCCGGAAGGTTTGTTGTGGATAGCTATCGGCTGTGCGCTGACTGTGCTTCCTGTACTGATAATGGGAATCATTGCTTTCCGTTGGATGAAGATAGATTTCGGTTCGGTGGCAGGGATGCTGTGCGGTAGTATGGCGAATCCGATGGCATTGAATTATGTGAATGATACCATTCCCGGTGATAATCCTTCAGTTTCTTATGCTACGGTTTATCCCTTGTGCATGTTTCTGCGTGTGATTATCGCCCAAGTGCTGTTGATGTTCTTTTTAAGTTGATAGTGAAGAGTTGGGAATGTAGAGTTGAGGATTAGGAACGTAGAGTTGAGGTTTGGGAATGCAAAGTTGAGGATTAGAAACGTAGAGTTGAGGTTTGGAATGAAGACACAAGCCCATATGTAATTTGTAAATTGTAATTTGTAATTAGATATCATGAGTAATATTACCCCTGAAAGCATCATGAGCGACTTGCGTTATTTGCAGTTGCTGTCACGCAGTTTCCCTACAATTGCGGATGCCAGTACAGAAATTATTAATTTGGAAGCTATTTTGAATCTCCCGAAGGGGACAGAACACTTCCTGACCGATATTCATGGTGAATACGAAGCCTTTCAGCATGTGTTGAAGAACGCTTCGGGAGCCGTGAAGCGAAAAGTGAATGAAATCTTCGGGCATACCCTGCGTGAAAGTGAGAAGAAAGAGATATGTACGCTGATTTACTATCCCGAAGAGAAGCTGCAACTGATTAAAGAACAGGAGGCTGACCTGGACGACTGGTATCTGATAACATTGAACCAACTGGTGAAAGTTTGCCAGAATGTATCTTCCAAATATACACGCTCAAAGGTACGCAAGGCACTTCCGGCAGAATTTTCGTATATCATTCAGGAATTGCTGCATGAGTCGAGTGTAGAGCCTAATAAGCATGCCTATATCAATGTGATTATCAGCACTATCATCTCTACCAAGCGTTCAGATGATTTCATCATCGCGATGTGTAATCTTATCCAGCGGCTGACGATTGATTCCCTGCACATCGTAGGAGATATCTACGACCGTGGTCCGGGAGCGCATATCATTATGGATACACTCTGCGATTATCATAATTTCGATATCCAGTGGGGAAACCATGACATTCTTTGGATGGGAGCAGCGTCGGGTAATGACGCCTGTATTGCCAATGTGATCCGTATGTCGATGCGTTACGCTAATCTGGCGACATTGGAAGACGGGTATGGCATCAACTTGCTGCCGCTTGCCACGTTTGCCATGGATACCTATGCGGATGATCCCTGTACAATTTTTGCACCGAAGATGAACTTCGCAGATGGTAACTATAACGAGAAGACTTTACGGTTGATTACCCAAATGCATAAAGCCATTACGGTGATACAGTTCAAACTGGAAGCGGAGATTATAGATCGTCGTCCTGAGTTTGGCATGCAGAACCGAAAGTTGCTGGAAAAGATTGATTTCGAGAAAGGCGTCTTTGTGTACGAAGGAAAGGAATATCCGCTTCGCGACACCAACTTCCCGACGATTGATCCGGCTGATCCGTATCGCCTGTCAGATGAAGAACGGGAGTTGATTGATAAGATTCATGCTTCGTTCATGAACAGTGAAAAACTGAAGAAGCACATGCGTTGTTTGTTTACGTATGGTGGTATGTATCTGATTTGTAATAGTAACCTGTTGTATCATGCTTCGATGCCTCTGAATGAAGATGGCAGTTTCAAGCGTGTCCGCATCGGAAAGAAAGAATATTGGGGCAAGAAATTATTGTGTAAAACGGATCAACTGATACGTACAGCTTATTTTGACGAAGACGGTACGGAGGAGAAGAGTTTTGCGCTGGATTATGTGTGGTATATGTGGTGTGGCCCAAATGCTCCATCGTTTGACAAGGATAAGATGGCAACGTTTGAACGCTATTTTATAGGAGATAAAGAATTATCTAAAGAAACCAAAGGATATTATTATACTTTGCGCAACCGTGCGGATATTTGCGAGCGTATTCTTGCGGAATTTGAGGTTACAGGTCCTCATTCACACATCATTAACGGGCATGTGCCTGTGAAGATTATCAAAGGTGAGAAGCCGATAAAAGCAGACGGTAAACTGCTGGTGATTGACGGTGGATTCTCCAAAGCATATCAGCCGGAAACCGGAATTGCCGGATATACGCTGGTATATCATTCGCATGGCTTACAGCTAGTGCAACATGAACCGTTCCAAAGCCGTCAGAAAGCAATAGAAGAGGGACAGGATATCAAATCCAATACTTTCGTCGTCGAGTTCAATTCACAACGCATGATGGTGAAAGATACCGATAAGGGAAAAGTACTAGTAACGCAGATACAGGACCTGAAGAAGTTGCTGGTAGCGTATAGGACGGGGTTTATAAAGGAAAAGAACTGAAGACTAAATATGAGGTATTAAGTATTAGGTATTAAGTATTAAGCGTTCAAACATTTGCCAGTGCATTACGTGTAGCAGCCAATACTTAATACTTAATACTTAATACTTAATACTTAATACCTAATACCTAATACCTAATACTTAGTATTTAAACACCACCACTCCTCCTTCCAGGATCACTCCTTTATCGTAAGTAACTCCCTTGTTGTAGTAGCGGCTGCCACCGTAACCACCGGTGACAAATATACCGAGGCGGTCTGTTAAGCGATATTCCAGATTGACACGTGCCTGGAGGGCATAGAGGCGTGCAGGGAAACCGTAATCTTTATTCTTGAAGTTTTCGATGTGCTGGAAGCCCAGGTCACCGCTGATGAACAACTGCTTGTACAAGGGTAATTCGAGGCCGGCACGATAGAAGAGGGAGGCGGAAAACTTATCGCTGAAATCCAGATAGTGCGTACCACCGCCTAAGATGGTATAGAACAACTTGTTCTTGAAACGGGCACCTACATTCAGCTTTGTAGTGTTTCCTCCGAAAAGCATTAGCTGTACTTTCGTATCCGGATTGGCATTTACCAGACCTAACTGGAAGCCATCGAAGTTCTCCTTATAGTAATTGAATAATCCGATTTGTAATCCTTTTCCGCTTTTTGCCATGTTCATGGGGGCAAGTTGTGCACCGGTAAAACTTCCGCCTACCACGTTGCCGAGTCCGGATATTTGCATACCGTGCATGTTTTCTCCTGTGATGTTGCCCAAGCCGCTGATTTGTATGCCTCGCAGACTTTGGCCTACAATATTCAGAAGCCCGGAAGTGGTGATGCCATTGAAGCTCTCACCCGCAATATTGGCTAATCCTGCCAAGTGCACACCCGAAGAGTTCTCACCGCTAATGTTCAGCAGACCACCTATGATAACACCACTGGTGTTGTCTCCTGTTATATTGGTGAGCCCCGAAAAAATGACACCTTGTGCATGATTTCCTGTGATACCGACTAAACCGGATATGGATACGCCACTGAGATTATTCCCATTCACGTTACTGATACCGGCAATCTGGACGCCTCGCATACTGCCTCCTACTAAGTTGGCAAGTCCTGTGATTTGTACACCGTTCATGTCACGCAGCACCACTCCGCCCAGTAGATTGATACCCACACCGTTCAGGCGGTTCATGGAGGAAAAAAGACCGAGGTTTAGGCAGGTACTGCCGACAGTGTCAGTCGGCTGCGTAGACATGTTCTTCCACAAGGATAGGTTGATGCCGACAGGCTCTCTGTCTTTCTTTGTTGTTGACGGACTGTCAGTGGTTTGTGCAGGGAGTGTACCCGCAACCATCAGTAATGCAATAATGGATGGAAATAATCGTCTCATTGGTTTCAATCTTTAATTTCGTCCGGCCAGGGGGCCAATTTGCCGGTGGCACGAAGCGTAGGACGCTGCGCATCTACCGACCGGAGATAGTTACTTAATTTCTGTGCTAATTTCTTTACGATACGTGGATTCTTTATAGCCACGTCGTCTTTCTCGCTGATATCTTCCGGAATATTAAACAGTTCACGTTTACCGTCCGCAAAGTAATATACAAGTTTCCAGTCACCGGAACGGATGGAGCAGGTGGCCCCAATACCCGGGCCCGAAGGTCCCCAACTATGGGGATAGTGCCAATAGATATCGCGATCCTTGATTTTGCCCTTTCCTGTCAACAACGGCATAAAACTGATACCATCCCGTTGTTGCACGGTAGTGTACTTCTGGACACCTGCTATCTCAAGAATAGTCGGATAGAAATCTTCAATCATCAGATAATCTCCACATTTCGTATCCGGAGCTACTACACCGGGCCAGCTCACGATCATCGGTTCGCGTACACCGCCCTCGTAAGCGGAACCTTTTCCGCTGTTGAGCGGGTAATTCTGTGTATGCAGTTCTCCGGCACGGGTATGTGCAGCCAGTCCGCCATTATCGGACATGAAAAGAATGACTGTATTTTCTGTCAGATGGTTGCGTTCCAGATAGTCCATCAGATCTCCCAGACTTTTATCCATCCCTTCAATGAGGGTGGCATAGGCGGCCTCTACGGGTGGAAGTCCTTTATCCAGATATTTCTGATAGAAGCGATAGTCCGGTTGTATAGGCGTATGAATGGCATAATGAGCCATATATAAGAAGAATGGTTCATCCTTTTGCTGTGCACTATCCAAAGCCTTCATTGCTTCCAGTGTAAGTGCTTCGCTGAGGAAGGTATCCGTACCATGATATTTTTCCAATCCCGGAACTGCTGCCAACGGACTTTTCCCGTCCGGCTTATTACCGAAATTATTCTTGCCGTAGTAACTGGCCGGTGAACCGGCAGCGTGTCCGGCTATGTTCACTTCAAAGCCCATCGTCAGCGGATCAGCTCCAGGAGTATCATTTGCTCCAAAGTGGGCTTTACCGCAATGAATGGTCTGATATCCGTTCTCTTTAAGCACTTGTGCAAGCGTAGTGACTTGTGTAGTGCGTTCGATTCCCGGTTCCTGACAAATACCATTCACATTCCATTCCGGATAGATCATCACAGAGTCCGGTTGTTCATGCGTTGTATTTTTGCGTAATGTCCAACTTGTCACACGATGCCGCGCGGCATTCATCCCTGTAAAAAGACTGACCCGGGTGGGGGAGCTGATACTACAAGCGTATGCTTGTGTGAACATCTTCCCTTGTGCCGCCAGACGTTCCATGTTCGGCGTGTGATAAGTGTCGTTGTAATGCGTTCGTTGAGTCCAGAAAGGCAGCGAAGTATCCTGCCATCCCATGTCGTCAACCAAAAACAGAACTATGTTCGGACGTTGCTTTTCTTTCGGCGCTCCCTTTGCCGGAGATGCCGCAATCGCTTCTCCTGCCATACCACACATGGGCAATATGGCAGCAGACAGTAATAATTCGTTTTTCATTTGAGATGATACTTTATAAAGGTTAGTTTCTTTATCTTATCCCTTCGCCTCTTGGTACAAGAACCGTTTGATGGAGCGTTTGGGCGTTTTCTCAAATTCTTCGGGATAGATTTTCATTTTGAGTATCTGGCTGTACGCCGGAAGCTCTGCGTTTAACGCAACGCGGTTTTCTTCCATGACACGTTCGATGTCCGTAGTGGTCAGACCATGTGCAAAAGCATCGTCAAAGTCAGGATATACCAGTCCGACAAGCTTTTCATTTTGCTGTACGATAATGCTTTCGGCAACATACGGCAGGTTGTTCAACTTGTCTTCTATTTCTTCGGGGTAGATATTCTGTCCGCTGGCACCGAGCAGCATGTTCTTGCTGCGTCCCTTGATGGTTACATTGCCCTCGGCATCCATCAACGCAAGGTCACCGGTGTGCAACCAACCGTCGGCATCAATAGCCTCACGGGTGGCTTCTTCATTTTTATAGTATCCCAGCATGACGTTAGGTCCGCGGCATACGATTTCTCCCGCTATGTTTTCCGGATCAGGAGAAAGGATTTTCACTTCCATACGGGGGACGGCCTTACCGCAGGAACCCGGTTTGAAGCGTGACCAGTCTTCGTAACAGATGATCGGCCCGCATTCTGTCATTCCGTAACCTACCGTGTAGGGGAATTCTATCATGCGTAGGAACTGTTCTACTTCCTGGTTGAAAGCGGCACCCCCTACAATGACTTCCGCAAAACGTCCACCGAAGGCACTGACTACTCCTTCGCGTACGGTTGTCTTGATCTTGTCGTTGATGATGGGGACTTTAAGCAATAGTTTCATGGTTGGTGTTTCCAGTTTCGGAAGCACGTTTTTCTTGATAATCTTCTCTATAATAAGCGGTACGGCTACCACCAGGTGCGGCTTCACTTCCGAGAATGCCTGGAAGATAATCTTCGGACTTGGCATACGGGTGAGGAAGTATATCTGACATCCTGCGGCGAATTCGTACAGGAATTCGAATGCCAGCCCATACATGTGCGCCATCGGCAGCATGGAGATAATCTTATCCCCGGCCTTCAGTGGCAATACCTCAAATGCAAATGCTGTATTCGACCATAGACTGCGATAGGGTAGCATTACGCCTTTGGAATAACTCGTCGTACCGGAAGTATAGTTGATTACTGCCAGTTCTTCAGGCTGGTCCTTGTGATATTCGATGTGTTCCTTGCGGAAATTCTTGGGATATTTCTTGCCGAACAACTCATTCAGGTGCTCGCGGGCATAATCCAACTTTTCCGTACGGGATATCAGGATAGAGAAATCCGTCATCAGGATGATGCCTTCCAGAATGGTCATGGCGGCTTCGTTCAGATTCTCCCATACCTGGTCGCCCACAAATAGTAATTTGGCTTCGGAATGGTTTACGATGTTATGTATATTATCCGCTTTAAATTCGTGCAGGATGGGAACTGCAACGGCTCCGTAGGTCAGTGTAGCGAGGAAAGTAACTCCCCAGTGTGAACTGTTACGTCCGCAGATGGCAATTTTATCTCCTTTCTTGATGCCGCTTGCTTCGAAGATTAAATGTACTTTCTCTATTTTGCGGGCTACGTCTTTGTATTGCAGGGTAGCCCCATTATAATCGGTCAGGGCATCCAGGTCCCAATTCTGTTTAATGCTGTTCTCAATATAGGCGATAAAACTTTGTTCCATGATATTATATATTGCACATTTAGTTGAAAATTGTGCAAATATAAGGCTTTATAGAAAGAATGCAAATTTTTAACTGAAAAAAGCGGGGGATATGTACAATTTAGCTTGGGCGGATGAAGCTCACCACAGAGTAACACAGAGTTCCACAGAGTTTATTTTCCTTGAGTTCAAATTGATTAAACTCTGTGGAACCCTGTGTTACTCTGTGGTGAATTTAATGCATTACCGCCCTAAGTACCAGTTGTACATGCGTTGTACGCCTTCTTCGATCTCCACTTTGTGTTGCCAGCCCAGAGCGTGCAGTTTCGAGGGATCAGTCAGTTTGCGCATGGTTCCGTCCGGTTTGGTGCTGTCGAAAGTCAGCTGACCTTGGTAACCCACGGTGGAAACTATCAGTTCGGCCAGTTCGCGGATAGAGATTTCCTTGCCTGTACCTATATTAATATGGCAGTTACGAATATCTTTATCACCTTGTTTGTAGGTGTCTTTGAAGTCTACATGCTCCATGACGAAGACGCTGGCATCTGCCATTTCTTCGCTCCAGAGGAATTCGCGAAGAGGTGTGCCTGTACCCCATAATTTCACTTCGCTGTTGCCGATACCGTATTTGGCAAGGATGGCAAGGATATCTTCCTTACTGCTGCTGCCGTCGATCCCTTCTACCGGACGCTGGTTCAGGTCTTTGCATATTGCATCCCAGTCGCCTTGCTTCAGGCAATGAGCCAGATGTATCTTGCGAATCATGGCAGGGAGCACATGGCTGCGTTCCAGATCGAAGTTGTCATTCGGACCATAGAGGTTGGTGGGCATTACGGCGATGTAATTCGTGCCATATTGCAGGTTGAAGCTCTCGCACATTTTCAGTCCGGCAATCTTGGCGATGGCGTACGGTTCGTTGGTATATTCCAGCGGAGAGGTGAGGAGCACTTCTTCTTTCATGGGTTGTTCGGCATCACGCGGATAGATGCATGTGCTTCCCAGGAAGAGGAGTTTCTTCACATTGTGGCGAAAACTTTCACCGATGACGTTTTGCTGTATTTGCAGGTTTTTGTAGATGAAGTCGGCACGGTAAATGCTGTTTGCCATGATGCCGCCAACGAAAGCAGCGGCAAGGAATACATATTCCGGTTGCTCTTCATCAAAGAATTTACGTACGGAAACGGCATCCAGCAAATCGAGTTCTTTGTGGGTTTTGCCAATGAGATTGGTATATCCTTTATCTTGCAGGTTTTTCCAGATGGCGGAGCCTACCAGACCACGGTGTCCGGCTACGTAGATTTTGGCGTTCTTGTCTAACATTATAGTTCTGATTTTTATATATTATTTGTCAAGTGATCTCAGATATAGCTTCTTCACAAACTTCATATCGTGTGCTGCCATGATTTTTACCAATTCTTCAAAACTGGTTTGTCTCGGGTTCCAGCCTAAAAGGGTTTTGGCCTTTGTCGGATTACCTAACAGCTGTTCCACTTCGGCAGGGCGGAAATATTTAGGATCTATTTCTACAAGCGTTTTTCCCGTTTGCACATCGATACCTTTTTCTTCTACGCCTTCACCTTCCCAGCGCAGTTCGATGCCTACTTCCTTGAAGGCAAGCGTAGCAAATTCGCGGACGGTATGCATTTCGCCTGTGGCGATCACGAAGTCTTCCGGTGTATCGTGCTGAAGAATCAGCCACATACATTCTACATAATCTTTTGCATATCCCCAGTCGCGGCGTGCATCCAGATTACCCAGATACAGTTTGTCCTGGAAACCTTGGGCTATGCGGGCGGCGGCCAACGTAATCTTACGGGTTACGAATGTTTCCCCTCTGCGTTCGCTTTCGTGATTGAAGAGGATACCGTTTACGGCAAACATACCATAGCTTTCGCGGTAGTTCTTTGTAATCCAGAAGCCGTATTGTTTGGCTACTCCGTATGGGCTGCGGGGATAGAAAGGAGTTGTTTCTGATTGGGGAACTTCCTGTACTTTACCGTAAAGCTCCGAAGTGGAGGCCTGGTAAATCTTAGTTTTTTTCTCCATTCCGAGGATGCGGACAGCTTCCAGCATACGCAGCGTGCCGATGGCATCTGCCTCTGCGGTGTATTCCGGTACGTCGAAAGATACTTTTACATGGCTTTGCGCAGCGAGGTTATATATTTCGTCCGGCTGTACCTGTTGGATGATGCGGATCAGCGAGCTGCTGTCCGTCATGTCACCGTAATGCAGGTTAATGGTGCGCTTTTGCTTCATATCGCGTACCCATTCGTCGAAGTACAGATGTTCGATGCGCCCTGTATTGAATGAAGAAGAACGGCGGAGGATACCGTGTACCTCATATCCTTTCTGTAATAAGAATTCGGCGAGAAACGAACCGTCCTGACCTGTTATTCCGGAGATTAAAGCTGTTTTCATATTGTAGGCTTCTTTATTGATTATTTTTTCGAGGGCAAAATTCGTTATTTTTTACGAGAATACAAAACTTATTGGCTACAAGCTACGAGCTACGAGTGACAAGTAGCTGCGCTATGGGTTACAAACAACTTGTAGCTCGTAGCTTGTAGCTTGTTACTTATATATTTTATCTACTATCAGCGCAATGGCTCCATCTCCCGTTACATTGCAGGCAGTGCCGAAGCTATCCATTGCAATGTAGAGTGCAATCATCAGTGCCTGTGCCGATTCATCGAAACCGAGCATGGATTGCAGGATACCCAGAGATGCCATGATGGCACCACCGGGAACTCCCGGAGCGGCTACCATCGTGATTCCCAGCATGAAAATGAAACCGGCAAATAAAGAGAAATCAAAAGGTATGCCTTGCATCATCATCAGAGCAAGGGCGCATGCTACGATCTTCAGCGTGCTGCCGGATAAATGTATCGTGGCACAAAGAGGGATAACAAAACCGGCAATATCAGAGGATACGCCGTTTTTCTTTGTCTGTTCCAGAGTAACAGGAATAGTGGCAGCGGATGACTGTGTTCCTAAAGCCGTGAAATAAGCGGGCAGCATCCGCCCCAACAGCTTAAAGGGATTTTTGCGGACAAACAGCGCAGCGATACAATATTGAAATACCAGCAGGAAGATGTGCAGCAGGAAGATTACGCCGATAATCTTTATAAATACCATTAAGATAGAGAATACCTGTCCCGAATGTGTCATATTAAGGAATATACCGAATATATAAATAGGAAGCAACGGCAGGATCACTGCACTGATCATACGGACAATGATATCCTGAAAATCACGTGCTGCATTCTTCAGTGTATCGTTTTTTAGTTGTGCAAGTCCCAACCCTAAAGTGAAAGCCAGTATCAGTGCCGTCATTACATTCATGAGTGGTGGAATGGCGACTGAGAAAAACGGCAATATCCCTTGCGCCTCGCTGACCTCTTCCAACGGGGCACCGGACTCTATCAGATGAGGAAATATCGTTACTCCTGTAAAGTAAGAGAGGAAACCGGAAAATAGGGTTGCCCCGTAAGCTATCAGTGCGGTAATCAACAGCAGTCGCCCGGCACCTTTACCGATGTCGGCGATAGCTACGGTAACCAATCCCACAATAATCAGCGGTATGGAGAAATTCAGAAATTCGCTGAAGATGCCGTTGAATGTAACGAACAGGCGTACCAATTCTCCGGGAAGAAAATTACCAAAAAGAATACCTAATGCGATGGCTATAAGGATACGCGGCAGTAAGCCGATATGTAGTTTTTTCATAAAACTGAATTTAAGTTTCTCCATTGAAATAGAGTTATGTTTGCAAAAGTACGATTTTTATTCGAAATTCATACGAACAAATGCCCTTGACATATTGTTTCCATTTCAATGAAACAATAACAAAAAAATGCAAGTTATGACAGAAAAAGGACAAAAGACAAACATCGGCTTAATCGGACTTGCCGTGATGGGGGAGAATTTAGCTTTGAATATGGCGGACAAGGGATGGCATGTGTCCGTGTTTAACCGCACTGTTCCGGGAGTGGAAGAAGGTGTGGTAGAACGCTTTATCAACGGTCGTGCCAAAGGGAAAAGTATTGAAGGATACACTGAAATTCCTGACTTTGTAGAGTCCATTTCCACCCCGCGCAAAATCATGATGATGGTGCGTGCCGGCAGTGCCGTAGATGAACTGATGGAACAACTCTTTCCGCATCTTTCTCCGGGAGATATCTTGATAGATGGAGGCAACTCAAACTATGAAGATACCAACCGCCGTGTGGCATTGGCCGAATCGAAAGGTTTCCGTTTTGTCGGTGCCGGTGTTTCGGGCGGTGAAGAAGGAGCGTTGAACGGTGCTTCTATTATGCCGGGTGGTTCCGTTACTGCCTGGGATGAAGTAAAGCCCATCCTGCAAAGTATTGCTGCACGTGCTGCCGATGGTACTCCTTGCTGTGACTGGATTGGTCCGGCCGGTTCGGGACATTTCGTTAAAATGATACATAATGGTATCGAATACGGTGATATGCAGTTGATAGCCGAAGCCTACTGGGTGATGAAGAATCTTCTGCAACTGAATAATGAAGACATGGCTTCCGTCTTTGCCCACTGGAATGAGGGTAAGTTGCGTAGCTATCTGATAGAAATCACAGCCAATATTCTTCGGCATAAGGATAAGGCGGGCGGTTACCTGATTGACAAGATACTGGACACCGCCGGGCAGAAAGGCACCGGTAAATGGTCCGTTATCAATGCAATGGAATTGGGTATGCCCCTGGGACTGATTGCAACGGCTGTTTTTGAGCGTAGTCTTTCAGCGCAGAAAAATCTGCGTGAGGCAGCTTCCAAACAATTCATTTGTCAGCGCTCACAAGTGGTCTATAATAAACCGGAACTGGTGAAAGATATTTATTCCGCTTTGTATGCTTCCAAACTGGTATCTTATGCACAAGGTTTCGCCGTGTTGCAAAAGGCGTCCGAATCTTTCGGCTGGGATCTCGATCTGGCATCCATTGCCCGTATGTGGCGCGGAGGTTGTATCATCCGCAGTATATTCCTGAATGATATAGCTGCTGCTTTTGAGGCACAGCAGAAGCCGAAGCATTTGCTGCTCGCTCCTTATTTCCGGGAAGAAATCAAAGAGTTGCTCTCCGGCTGGAAACACCTCGTAGCCCATGCGATGAAAGAGGAACTGCCTGTTCCGGCTTTCTCTTCCGCATTGAACTATTTCTATTCGCTGGTATCTGCGAAGCTCCCCGCTAATATGATTCAAGCTCAGCGTGACTATTTCGGCGCACATACCTTTGAGCGTACCGATGAACTCCGCGGACAGTTCTTCCATGAAAACTGGACCGGACATGGCGGAGATACAAAATCAGGTACCTATAATGTATAAAATGAAGCCCTGGTAATAAAATTATGAAGCAAGAGCTAATGACTTTATTACAAGGGCTAATTTGCAGAAGCTAATCAAAAAAAACAAGATTCTATGAGTAAATTTGTAATGATCATATTCGGTGCTTCGGGCGACTTGACGAAACGCAAACTGATGCCGGCACTCTACTCGCTCTACAAGGATAATCGTTTGCCCGAAGGATTTGCCATTCTCGGTATCGGCCGTACCGACTACGCGGATGAAACTTATCGCGACTATATCCTGAATGAGCTGGAGCATTTTGTCACACCGGCCGAAGTGGGAATGAAAGAGTTCTGCACTCATTTGCACTACCTTAGTATGGACCCTGCCATAGAAGAAGGTTACGGAACCCTGGACAGCCGTTTGCAGGAAATCACCGGTGAAAAGAAACCGGACAATTTACTGTTCTATCTCGCTACGCCCCCCTCACTTTATGGCGTCATCCCTCTACACCTGAAAACAGCCGGATTGAATCGTAAACATACCCGCATCATCGTCGAAAAGCCTTTCGGCTACGACCTGAAGTCGGCACAAGAATTAAACCATATCTATGCTTCCGTTTTCGAAGAGTCTCAGATTTATCGTATCGACCACTTTCTCGGCAAGGAGACGGCACAAAATATCCTTGCTTTCCGTTTTGCCAATGGCATCTTCGAGCCGTTATGGAATCGTAATTACATCGATTATGTAGAAGTTACCGCTGTCGAGAATCTCGGTATCGAACAGCGTGGCGGCTTCTATGACGGTACAGGCGCTTTGCGCGACATGGTGCAGAACCACCTTATCCAACTGGTGGCCCTCACTGCCATGGAGCCTCCCGCTGTCTTCACCGCCGATAATTTCCGTAACGAAGTGGTAAAAGTCTACGAGTCACTGAAACCTCTGACGGATGAAGATTTGAATGAACATATAGTCCGCGGACAATATACCGCTTCCGGTTCTAAAAAGGGCTACCGTGAAGAGAAGAACGTCCCCGCCGACTCGCGCACTGAAACTTACATCGCCATGAAGATCGGTATTGATAACTGGCGTTGGAGCGGCGTACCTTTCTACATCCGCACAGGAAAGCAGATGCCTACCAAGGTAACGGAAATCGTAGTGCACTTCCGTGAAACGCCCCATCAGATGTTTCATTGCCATGGCGGACACTGTCCGCGGGCTAACAAACTAATCCTCCGCCTGCAACCCAACGAAGGTATTGTGCTGAAATTCGGCATGAAAGTTCCCGGACCGGGCTTCGATGTAAAGCAAGTGATGATGGACTTCAGTTACGACCAACTGGGCGGACACGCTACGGGCGATGCTTATGCCCGTCTGATTGAAGACTGCATTCAGGGCGACCCGACACTCTTTACCCGCAGTGATGCTGTCGAAGCCTCCTGGCGTTTCTTTGATCCTGTGCTGCGCTATTGGAATGAATATCCTGACGCGCCTCTCTACGGTTATCCTGTCGGAACCTGGGGCCCGCTGGAAAGTGAAGCTATGATGCACGAACATGGTGCCGACTGGACCAATCCGTGTAAGAACCTTACGAACACTGATCAATATTGTGAGTTATGAAAACTTATATCTATAGTACAGCTGCTGAAACGGCACGAGCTCTCATCAAGCATCTTATTAGTTTGATGGAGGAAGAGCCGCAGAAGATTTTTCACATAGCATTCAGTGGAGGCAGCACGCCCTCGCTCATGTTCGATTTGTGGGCAGAAGAATTCAAGGATGTCACTCCGTGGAGTCGTATGCGTATTTATTGGGTGGACGAACGGTGTGTACCTGCCGAAGACTCGGAGAGTAATTATGGTAATATGCGCCGGTTGTTGCTGGATGAAGTGGGAATGCCTGAGGAATATATTTTTCCTATTGATGGCAGCAACGATCCCGATGATGAGGCGAATAGCTATTCTCGCATAGTGCGTTGCAATGCGCCACTCTGGCATGGCTTTCCGGCTCTTGATATTGTTCTGCTGGGGGCGGGAGAAGACGGACATACCTCGTCCATTTTCCCCGGTCAGGAGTATTTGCTTTCTTCTTTCCATCCTTATGAGGTAAGTGTTAATCCCTACAATGGGCAGAAGCGCATAGCCATGACCGGCTGTCTGCTTTTTAATGCCAAGCAGCTGATTTTCTTTGTGACAGGCAGAAACAAGTCCAACGTTGTGCGCGATATTCTGGATTCGGGGGATACCGGTCCGGCTGCCTATGTGGCGCACCATGCCTGGAATGTGGAAGTGTTTATGGATGAGCTGGCGAAACCCCAACCCATCCATGAGAGTGATTTATAAAAAAAGAGAGTGATTTATCGTCAATTGGACGTTCCGCTTTCCAGAATGCTGACGATGGAGAACAGCGTGAAACAGATGCCGCCTAATCCTGCCAATACGCGTGCGGGAACAAAGTAGACATCATTCAGCGTTGTCATTTCAAACAGAAAAGCAGAGAGGAAAAGACAAGTAAGCGCGGTGAGCACCGGAATGAGCGGAATTCGGTTTGCCAGCTTAAAGACGTTCCGCCAAATAACAGCCAGCAGAATTACTTTGCTGGATATACTGTAACAAACTAAACCCAGACCTATCATAATGTATCCGGTGGAAGACTTGCCCGGGTCGGCATTCGTCAGCACCCAAAGTCCCCACAGGATACTCAGTGTACCCATCACCAATACGAGGGCGGGCCACCATTTCCGTTCGGCACCACTATAAGAGTTACGTATCTGCCGGACAATGGTAGCAACCAGTGCAACCAGGCTCGTACAGATACATGCCAGTCCGGCCATTACGTGTCCGGCCACATAGTAAGCGGTGTGGATATCGCTTTGTCCCAATAACCAGAATGCCCAAACCCATGTGATGACGGCGAAAACAACAGCCAGAATGATGAGTATGTCCGCCTGTGCCGAAGAGAATGACTTGGCAGGTACGGCATGGTCCGTCTTTTTGGAATTTTGCGTGATGAAGGTGAAGCGGGTGGAAGAGGTGGCAGTGGTGGCTACACATGCAGTAATGAAAGCTACCCCGCAGATGACATGTCCCGCAACGAAATGGGCCACCGTACTGCCGTCATTAATGTATGTCATTCCACCGATGAAACACACCACGGCAGCCAGATAGCCGATGATGGGCAGGGCATATTTTGCCGCCGTACTATACGTGTGGATAATCTGCCGGATGATGGTACCTGCCGTAGCGAACAGCGCGATACATATCATTCCTAAAGAGAAGACCACGGGTCCCGCAACGAATCGGTTCGTGTCCGTCCCCATGTCGAGCACAAAGGCTCCGTAGCCGAAACAAAAAAGGGCCATCAGCAATGGGATAGCCCTGAAAAGGATACTAATACCGTAATTCATAACTGTTATCGTTTTTAAGTTTCCCCTTCCAACAGTATTCCTTATGGTTTGTTTTCGGTTTTAATATTTATTTATTTCCGTATGATATTCTCCTGTACTTTCCAAGAACTTTGCAAGATATTCATTTGTTTGTATTTATACTTACTAACAACTTAACGTCAAATAAATTATGTGTAAGATCAATATGTTTCTCATCACAGCACTCCTGGTTATCCTGTCGATAATACCTCATAATCGTGCAAATGCTTGTACCCGTGTAGTCTATCATGGTGATAATAATATGATAATAACCGGTCGTACTATGGATTGGAAAGAAGATACCCGTAGTAATATCTGGATTTTCCCGCGAGGTATGGAGCGCAACGGAGAGGTAGGTAAGGACCCGATGCGTTGGAAATCTAAATACGGCAGTGTGATAACCTCGGCTTATGACATCTGTAGCACTGACGGTATGAATGAAAAAGGACTCGTTGCCAATCTGTTGTGGCTGGCAGAATCATCCTATCCCCAGTGGAACGGTGAGAGGCCGGCCTTGTCCATAGCCGCCTGGGTGCAATATATGCTTGATAATTTTGCAACGGTGGATGAGGCTGTTGCCGAGGTAGAAAAGAATACTTTCGATGTGGTGTCGGATATGATGCCCGACGGTACGCGTATGGCTACCCTTCATCTTTCCATTTCGGACGCTACGGGTGATAATGCTATTTTTGAGTATGTAGGCGGAAAGTTGGATATTCATCATAGCAAAGCATATCAGGTTATGACAAACTCACCTGTGTTTGGTCAGCAACTGGCGCTTGATGATTACTGGAAGAATATTGGAGGAACCACTTTTTTGCCGGGTACCAATCGTGCTGCCGACCGTTTTGTGAGAGCTTCTTTCTATATAAATGCTATTCCTAAAACAGAAGATACCCGTACAGCCTTGGCCAGTGTATTCAGCGTGATACGCAATACTTCCGTTCCGTTCGGTATCAGCACTCCTGATCAGCCGAATATTTCTTCAACCCGATGGAGGACGGTTTCCGATCAGAAGGATAAAGTTTATTACTTTGAATCTACTTTATATCCCAATGTTTTTTGGGTTGACTTTAAGGATGTGGATTTCTCAGAGAAAGCGCCTGTCAAGAAGTTGAATCTTCTTTCCGGTAAAACGTATGCGGGAAATACTGCCAAAGAGTTTGTTGCTGCAAAACCTTTCCGGTTCTTGGGAATCAAATAGTATGGATTTTACGCTCATAAAAAAAATGAAATGCACCCTGACTACGCTTAGAAAGGGTGCATCTCTGCAAAACAAACAAACAGTTTCAACCTTTTATGATCAAAACTGAGATATACTATATATACTACGAATATATCTTAGGTTTTCTATCCAAAAAACCTTGTATCTGCAAAGGAAGCTAATTTTGAAAGAAATGTCCCTAATTCTTTTTTACTTGTTATAAATAAAAGTCTCCGGGTGTATAAATAAAAATCTAAATCATTTGGATATTAGATATTTATATATCTTGTGATTTTGGGCGGACGGTAAATAAAAAAGCACTTCCTGTCGTTCGCTCACGGAGGAAGTGCTTCACACAAAAACTAAACTAGACTAAGTTTTGTAAAACAGCCCTTTCCCGCTGACTAATAACATGATATGAAGGTATGTTTTACCCCGACTGGAATAAAACTGGAATGAAATTAATTATGAGCTATCAAGATTTTGCTGTTTCATAAATCGTATATTATAAGTTCTTATATTTGTGCATCAAATAAATAATGCGCTTATGGATGAATCTGATAGAAAAATGAAGCAGATTTTGGATGATATTCCAGATATGCTTCTTGACGGTAACTATACTCCTAATTTGAAACAGGCTATTGAAACCTTGAAATCGCTTGCTTCAGTTATGGATACTGATAAGTTCAGATATTTATGCTATACTGCTGGGGTGTCGAACTTAAAAGTGAATTCCCTTTCCCAAATAAAGTTGATGGCTTCACAGTTGCTTTATTCTGCTTCTATTTTGGAACGTATGGTTGTGGAAAAGCACTAACTACTGAGAAACTGGTACAAATAACTTTCTTCATATTATTAGTGCTTAAATCGAACTATTCCTATCTTTATTAGTAATGTTTATATAACCAACAAATAATGTATATGATTAAAAGGATTAAACCGTTATCGAAATCCACAATTGAAGGAATGGTCTATCAGATAAGATATTTAATAAATGAAAAGCATGTGTCAGATGATGCGCTTGCTTGGCACTTAAAGAATATGTTATCTGATAAAGGCATTCCAGTTGATTATGTGCCTTCCCCAAAGCCATGGGACTGGGTCAGGAAAGCATGATTACTTTTTTCCACTACTTCCACTTTTGTTTGGCGGTGGAGTGTTCGTTGTTTGAGGAATAGATCTTTCTTCCTTTTTGGGAGGAGGCGGTATAGAGGTGGTACGTGGCATCTCTTTTGGAGTGTAATCTCCGTTATTAATTTTCTTTGTATATTCCATAATTCTATTATTTTAAAGTTTATTTACCTGTCTTACTTTTAGGGGGCGGTGGAGTTTTACATGGCGAAGGCATAGACCCCACCGGTGATATTGGTTTGTCATGTACAATATGAACTTTTCCATATCCGCCTCCGTAATTAGTTCCGGGATTAGAATTTTTTCCTGAATTTGTTGTTTTAGCCATAATTATTCTTCCTTTTCTTTTTCAAAATATACTCGGTTAATATACTCTTCTGCTTGTTCATCTATTTTCTTTTGAAGTCCTTTTGAAATATACCTTACTCCTTTATTAAAAATAGATTCCTTGTCACATTCGCTATCTTTAAGTTTGAAAAAAAGCTCCATAGTCTCTTTCTCTTCTGTAAATTCATGTTCATGGTCGTACCATATCTTTTCTAATGAATTCATATAGTGCACATAAAAATTAGACAAGTTGTCCAATTCTGATAGCTCCGGTTCTGATTGCAGGAAGTTAGGCATTATCGATTTGGTTATTGAAACAAAGCCTATCAATAAAGACGCAATAAATGGGATATATTCATTTATTGGAAATCCTAAGGCACCTATTGCTGCTGTTAGTGCTATGAATCCATTATAATATCTGTTATGTGCACGCCGTATGTCGGTGTACTTTTGCAGGCAAAGGATGTTAGCTTTAGCCTGTTTCAACTCTTCCCATATCCTGTTACGTGCTATCATATCTTATTTTCCAGTAACCATGAATTTTGCGCTATCTCCTAATTCTTTTAGAATATTTCTTTTTTCTTCTCCTAATTTCTTGTCATTTACTGGTGCATTGCTTTCATCTGCGATTTTTCTTAGTAATCGTATGATTTCTTCTTGGTTAGAAACCATTTTATTGATTTTCCAGTACCAGCATAGGAGTTCCCGGCATACAATGAATATTAGTACACAAATTAATAGTACAAATAAGAGGTATCCGTAATCACCCCCACTGCTAACTGCAGGAGCTTGCGCAAATAGCGACATGGGCAATATTGCAAGTAATAATAATGTAATTTTCTTCATGTTGTTCTTGTTGGTTTTATGTATTCTATAATAAGTGCTATAGTATTTTATTTAGAATACTTTTTTGAGATTCAATACTGAATTTTGAATCATTTGCTTTTGCCGCTTCTTGTTCTGCAACTTGTATATACTTTATTGCCTCTTTCAATAATCCAGCATTAATAGCCCAATTGGAAAGATTTCTATAAACATATTGCTTTGATGTATAAAACTTGCCAGCTTCAACCTCAGATTTTAATGTGTTATACTCTTTCTTGGGGTCTAATGATTCTCTAAATAAAGTAACCCCCCATAGATTGCTTTCTTTATTTAGGTACATTACTATGAGCATTTTTTTATCAATATATTGTCCTGCCTTGTTTTTAATTTTGCAATTAACAATAGCTTTGTAGCCTTTGATATCTAAGGTGTCGGCATTAAAAGATATACCAGCAGGTTCTTCATAACTTGATATATCATATGCGGTCAAATTACCTAATGAATGTTGCGATACAATCTCTTTGGACTCTTCAAAATCAAAAGTTTTGCATGCATCTAAAAAAGATGCAAGGTCTTTCTGTTGCCCCCATATGCAAATGGGATAAATAAAGCATAGAATTAATGTGAGCTTTTTCATTTGTATTAATTTTAAGGGTTATCGAATATTACGTTCATTCTTCATCATGGCTAATTCGCCACTTAGTTTTCTCTCTCTTTCTTGAAGTGCCTGAATAGTTTTCGACTGTTCATTGATTGTGCCCTGGAGTGTGGCAATAGTATCTACCAACCGAGAAATACGTTCTGTATTCTCGTCTTTTGATTGATTTGCTGAAATTAGCATCTCACCCTTTCCACGAAGTAACCATTCTGCTGATATATCGTCAAATACCGCTAAAACAGATGATATTACCTTAGCAGATGGTTCTGTTCCTCGTAAAAACATAGATGCAATAACAGATTGTGTAACTCCTATCTTCTTCGCAAATGCGCTATCTGTAATATCTAAATAGTTGATAAATTCTCTTATTCTACCGTTAATAGTACTTTCCATAACAATTACTTCAATAGTTAATAAATTGCAAATGCGATAAAATAAAAGTTGTTATGTTTTGTAAATATCGCAAATGCGTTTATATTTGCATCATCAATCAATCAATACTCCAAAAATAGAGATAAAGATTGATTTTTCAAAGTAATGTTTCACTTAAAATAAACGCTAAAATGAAAAAGTACAATTTATCAGAAATTATGAAAACAGCTCACAATCTTTATAAGACTGGTAAATATACTTGGGCTGAGTCTTTGAAAAAGTCTTGGAAAATGGCAAAGTTTAGAATCTCTACGAGAATAGGAGCTTTGCAAATCAAGCAAGAGATGGAAGCCCATAAGGATGCTGAGAGAAAGCGATTGCAAGAGATAAACGCTCAGTATAGAGATGTCATTCCTGCAAAGAGAAGTAGCTATGACAGTTTAGACATTCCTGCATCTGCGTATTACAATCCAAACAGTACCGGAAGGTTTGGAGCCCACTACGTAGGTGACTAAATAAGAGTAATTCGCAAGAAGGTATTTCTCTTACCGGGCAAAAGAAGCTGGGGCATTGTATAGAAACGCGTATATGCGAAGCCAACCGTCCGGGCGAATACTCTCCATTTGAAAGTCAAACCAAAAACTATAAAGCCGGGGTTCCCGGCACCCAGTCCGGCCTTTGAGCCTGCCCTTTGATGGGAGACTGGGAACTACAAGAGAAGAGTTCTATGACTTACTGGTAAATGGAGGTTGTAAGTTTCCTCTGCTGAAAACCAAATCGAGGTGAATAGGCGCAACTTACCAACGACATAATGCTGTGAGGAAGGGTCAACCTCATGTCGTTGTAAAAATAATCAGTTAGACAATTTATTGTCGGTAAATCGTGGAATTTACTTTATGTATATAGGTGCCATAGCTCAGTCGGTAGAGCGGAGGACTGAAAATCCTTGTGTCCTGGTTCGATTCCAGGTGGCACCACTAATTTTTTTAACTGGAGCTTATGCACGTTTATAAGGACATTGAAACAAGGGATTTATTGAAATTGATCCCTATTGAAGACGTGATTGAGTATCACGGAATATACAATCTCATTTCTGAGCATGGTATTGATGTAACACTTGACCGGATAGGTAAGGAAGAGATTCTAAAGTACATCGAGGCAACGGGACTGCTTGCCGAGATATTGAAGAATAAACCAAATGATACTACGAATGAAGGCAATTATTGAAAAAGAGTATGTTGTCAATAAGATTATCGGTGACATCAAATGCGGTGATAGAAGTTTGCAAGATTGTATAGGAATAGACGGGAATACACTTGTTGTAAGGTTCTTGTCTATTCCTATTTACAAAAGAACAAATGTCTTTAACGAACACCAAGCATCGCAAGGACAGAATCATACTTCAAAAAAGTAGTGATTACAAGTGTTTTAGGCTTTTCATGAATATGAAAAGCTGTTCGACCTCTAAGGTCTTCAATGTAGATGATTTGTGAGGTGTTGACACACCAGTGCTTGCCATTTTCATCGGCAATGTCGATAAACTTACTCATATTGCTTAATTTTTTGTTTGACGCTTCAAAATTAAGCAATCCTCCGGTTCAATTTACATTAGCGAATAATCTTGAATCGGAGGTCTTTTTATAATCGTTTAATAATCAGTTTAATAATTAATATGGAAGAAAATAAGAAAAGTATAATGTGCATCATCCGTGAGATGAAGAAGGATGCAAAAGAGGTTTTTCCTATTTCCAAAAGGGCGTATGTCCTTAATCTGATATCCTATCGGCTTAAGGAAAAGGAGCCTGGGAAGAAATGGGAGATAAAATCCGATAATGAGAAGGGTGTTTTTACTGTTACCCGTACCACTTAGAATTATGGACGCGGCGTATGCAAATGGCACCGCTGAAATATTGCTTGACAATATTCTTGATGTGATGTCCACTGAGACATTCAGTAAAGATAAAGCTGCGTATATAGTCGGTGGTGAGAAGAAGCTGTTGAGGCTAATTGAAACTGGGGAAGTTGATAGCGATAAGCCGTCTAATAGCCAAAATGGTAAATGGCGATGCAATGCCGCTCAAGTTCTGAGGCATTGCAGGTGTACGAGAAAGAAAAAGTATAAACGAAAACGTAAAAGTCAAAAGAATGAGAAAAATTAGAGTGGTTCAAATTCTGGTTGTAATCTGCGCAATGTGGGCGGCAGTTTGGCTGTCTGATGGCGATGGAGCCAGTGCAAAGGAACGTGCTGCTGGCGCGATTATTATGGTATTGTTATTGGTGATGTTGACAATCCAGCATCTAATCGAAGAGCGGTCGAAAAAGAAAACCGATAACTAATCGGTTCTCTGGTGTAGCTCAGTTGGTAGAGCGTATGATTTTTTGAAGGTTTTATCATAATGTCGGCGGTTCGAGTCCGTCCACCAGAGCAAGTAACTTGTGAAAGCGAACATGTATCATAACAATGGTGCATCATCAATCAAAAGCCCACCGGCAGTGGTCGGTGGCATTACGGGCAATTAGCTCAGTTAGGTAGAGCGGTACATGAAATAGTGTTGGTAGTTTGTCATGGTATCTTTTTAATGGTTTCATCATGTACAGGTCGCGGCGTTCAAGTCCCGCATTGTCCACGAGGATAGTCCTCATATAATTAATTAGTTTATGCCGGTGAAAAGGACACCGTCGGGACAGCCCCGGTATTTATTTGATTTATAATTATTCCTAAAGTAGTTTGTTTACATCCCGGTGTGGCTTGGTTGTCTATCCGGGAACAAGTAACCCGCGAGGGGGAATGCATTTAATGCAATTAGTAGTTTTGTCGTGTTTTATTTTGTGTTAGTATTGGGTGTATCGTCTGTGAAGATAGTACACCTTTCTTATTTCGGAGAAGTGGCGGAATTGGTAGACGCAAGGTGTCTTGAAGCGGTTCTCAATAAAACGGATGAACTTCCGACCTTAACCGTAGCCTGCGAAGGTGCTGCAATAAAATTAGATTAGGGTTGTAATACCCATTTCAGCGTATCGAGTAAAATTGTCCCGGTTCGAGCCCGGGCTTCTCCACAAAAGTGTTGTTCCATAATATCTTTTTAAGTCAGGCAGGGTACGGGTTTGAACTCACTGCTGTGGAAACTGGAAAGAGTTTGGTGTGAATGTGAAATTACGTTATCCGTTGTCTGTGAAGATCGCGGATAAATCGGGCGGTTAGCTCAGTCTGGATAGAGCACCGTGTGTGGTGGAAGGTTGAGAGTTCGATTCTCTCAGGATGATTCTTAGCTTAACGGGAGAGCACCACAAGCGGAGGTCAACGGTTCAAATCCGTTACCGTCCACAAGCCTTTAGGATGGAAGAAGCGAAATAGAAGCGAAAAGGCTCATGTCGTTTACGGGCTGCCGGTATAGATTCCGGATGACACGACGGAAAGACGCCGAAGGACTGCATGGGTGTTTCTATTAGAGCTGAAGTTGTTGTCATGTGAATGCCCCGGAGAATACTCTTCGGGGCTTTTAATTGGTATTATGAGTAACATAGAATTGAACGAAAGACAGAAGCTCATTATTGCAGGCAAGATTTGTCCGTATTGTGGGCGACAAACTGAATTTGTAGACAGTATCGAGGTGTATGGGACATCATATGGCATGATTTATCTCTGTAGGGATTGTGATGCCTATGTAGGTGTTCACAAAGGGACTGATAGGGCACTTGGTCGCTTGGCTCAAAAGCGGCTACGGAAACTAAAGCATCAAGCTCACGAGTATTTCGATAAGATCTGGATGAATAAATACATGACACGACATGAGGCTTATGCCTGGTTGTCTCATATACTGGAAATACCTGCTGAATATACTCACATAGGTATGTTTTCTGAGGTAACTTGTGAACGTGTGATCAACTTTAGCAAGCAGTTGCTGAATGATTATAGACAACTTGAAATAGGGCAGAGGATAAGCCCTAAATTGCCTCATTTCCCTTTATGAATATGGCGTTAAAATGGCGAAGTTTCTGTTTGCATAACTTGTCAATTTACGATAACTTTATAGATGTAAAGAACTAAAAGTCAAACCAATAAATTTTAAATTATGGCTGGAAAAAAAGTAGAACCTGCAATAGACTGTGCAGAAAACAAATTCAAGTCTATCAGACCTTTATTAGCATCCGAGATAGAGTGCAGAGTGGGGACAATGAAACCTGACGGCTCAGGCTGCTCATTGTTACTGTACAAAGATGCAAGGGTGGATATGCGATTACTCGATGAGGTGTTCGGTCCCATGAATTGGAAACGCACTCACGATGTCGTTAACGGAAATCTATTCTGCACATTATCCATTTGGGATAGTGAAAAGAAAGAATGGATTAGTAAACAGGATGTTGGTGTAGAATCCAAGACAGAAGCAGAGAAAGGGCAAGCCAGTGACGCTTTCAAACGTGCCGGTTTTAATTGGGGACTTGGCAGGGAACTTTATACAGGCCCGTTCATCTGGATTCAACTTGATAGGACAGAAGTTTATCAGAAGGAAAGTTCTTTTGGGCTTTATACAAAGTTCAGTGTCAAGCAAATTGAGTATAATGACCAAAAGGAGATTATTCTGTTGGTCATTACTGATAACAAGGGTAATGTGCGTTTCACTTTCGGTAATACAAAAGAGAAAGTGGTTAAGCCTTCTACTCCGGTTCAAGGTTCAGGAGCTGTTTTTACGGGTGCTGATTTAGACCGTGCAGTGAAGGAAATGCGAGCCGTTCAAAGCCATAAAGAGCTTGTTGAAGTATGGAACAAGTACCCTGCTTTGAAAAATAACAATGAATTTAAAAACGCCTGTATGGCTATGGGCAAAATTTATTCTCAACAATGATAGATTTAGTTAAGTCAAGTGTGGTTTTCAATGAAGAAGACCACACTTATTTTCTCGGTGATAAGGAACTGAAAGGTATTACCGGCATGATAAGCCGACAACTATTCCCGGACAAATACAAGGAAGTTCCGGAATTTGTCTTGAAGAGAGCTGCCGAGAAAGGAAGTCGTATTCATGGACAATGCCAGTTTGTCGATTGTACCGGGTTGCCGCCTGAGAGTGTGGAAGCCGAAAACTACCTCAAAGAGAGAATGAATGCCGGCTATAAAGTTGTTGCTAACGAATATACCGTTTCGGATAACGAGTATTTCGCATCCAATATTGATTGTGTGTGGAGCAAGGATGAAAGGATCAGTATTGCTGATATCAAAACCACCTATAACCTGGATAAAGAATATTTGAGTTGGCAACTATCTATCTATGCGTATCTCTTTGAAATGCAAAATCCTTTAATCAAGGTTGATAAACTATTCGGTGTTTGGCTGAGAGGCGATAAATCCGAGTTAGTTCCGATTGCGCGTAAATCCGATACCGAAGTTCAAAGGTTGCTGGAATGTGAAATCAATGGAGAACAGTTCCTAACTACAACTCTTGTTCCTGCTGAGGAAAAGCAGCTCATCCCGATGAAACTGGTTAACACTATCATTGAAATGGAGGAACAAGCCAGTTTTATTTCTGAGAGGCAAAAGGAGTATAAAGAGAAGCTGAAAACTGCAATGAGAGATAATGGTGTTAAGTCTTGGGATGTCGGACGGATGAAGGTTAGCTATACACCACCTTCACAAAGCAAGAGTTTTGATACTAAGAAGTTCCAAGAAGATTACCCGGAACTATATACTAAGTATTTGAAGACAGCAAATAAAGCGGATAGCATCCGCATAACCATAAGGGAGGAAGTTAAATGAGTGTGAATAAAGTTATTCTTCTTGGGCATATTGGCAAGGACCCGGAAGTAAGATCGTTGGAAGGTGGTATAAAGGTGGCTACCTTCTCCCTTGCCACAACAGAAAAAGGGTATAAAATGCGATCTGGCACTCAGGTACCAGATCGCACAGAATGGCACAACATTGTTGCTTGGCGTGGTATTGCAGAAACGATTGAAAAGTATGTCCATAAAGGAGATAAATTATATCTTGAAGGAAAGATACGTACACGTAGTTATGATGATAACAAAGGTGTGAAGCGGTATGTTACTGAGGTTTTTGTGGATGATATGCAGATGCTTTCTCCGAAGCCCCAACAAGTTGCACCACCGCCAGCTCCTGGTTTTCAACCACAATCATCGGCAGCTCCACAATATCAACAGGAACAATCGGGCCATAATCAGTGGGGGCAAAGCCAATCTCCATCCGGTCGTACCCCAGATGTGAATGATTTGCCTTTTCCTGTATATTAATTCATTATGGAAGCGACTTTAACGAAAAAGGACGGTAAAATCCAAATGGATAAGTCTTTTGAGTTTATGTGTAGCACTTTGCGCAATGGTGATTATACTGTCACCATTAAGCGCAAGACACAACCAAGAACGTTGAACCAAAATGCACTCATGTGGAAATGGTTTCAGTGCATTGGTGCTTGTCTACGTGAATACACCGGTGAAGAATACTGGAGTACAGCCGATGGCGTGCAGGACATTCACGATAGATATTGCAGAAAGTTTCTTGTAAAGAAGATAACCGTCAATGGAAAATCAGAGGCCATAGTTCGGGGCACAAGTAAATTAAATACTTTGGAAATGCACAACTTCATGGAGAGCGTTAAGATAGATGCTGCTACCGAGTTTGGCATTACACTCCCTCTGCCTGAGGATCAACATTACTTAGATTTTATTCATGAGTACCAGAATCGGTACTAAAATCAATTTATAAAGTATGATTGCAAATTTGAGAGATTACGAACCCAGTATTATTGAGTTCGTAATCCCCGAAGCTATTCGGGAAACATTTCCCCCGATATTATTCGAGGGATCGACAAATGTCGATGAGATAATTAAACTGGTGAATGAGAACTTCAATGCTACATTTCCAGAGAGTGAAATCAGTCAGCGTGTACTTGATGCGTTCGAGATAGACGAGATCCGGGAGTAATACTGTATCAAACAGGAGAACGAAGTTCCAAAGCGTGAGAGGGAATTACTTGAGGCCATCGAACGGGCTAAAAAAATCAAAAGTGATGCCCAGGAACGTCTTGCTGCGATAAAGACTGAAATAAAAGACTTGGCTGCCGAGGTAAAGAAAGGTACGAAAGATTATCAGCTTTCCAGCAAGAATACCGTTCGTTTTGCCTTGAATGGATATTTCATCTATTACTCTTGGGTGAATGGGCAGTTGACGTTGGTCAAGGGAGAAAAAATCCCTGCATGGGATAAGCGCTCATTGTGGGCTCAGGAAGACAGAAACCGTAAAGCTATGCTTGATTTGTTCGGTCTTGAATATCCGGAGGTTGAACGTCCTGTTGATGATGAAGATGCTCTGTCGGAAGATTTAGGTGAGAATCCTTTTGATGGGGAAGACGACGATCCGGAAGACGATGAGTAGATTACAGCATAAAAAAGGCAGAAAGTCCAAATATGTAAAGTCCCTTTGTTCAAATCCACAATGGGAAGAGGCTAAAAGGAGAACTCGTATAAGAGATGGACATAGATGTCAGATGTGCGGTAAAGACTTCAATTTAGAGATTCATCACAAAAAGTATAGGGTTAACGGCCAGTCGATAGTGGGGCATGAACTTGAACACCTTGACTGTCTCGTTACCCTTTGTGGTGACTGCCATGAGAAAGTGCATAAATATCATATTAGATTATGACATATCAATTAAGAGATTATCAAAGTAGGGCAAGTGCTGCCGCTGTTAATGCTTTCAAATCCAAGACTAAAAAGAATTCAGTTTTAGTACTTCCCACCGGTGCCGGAAAGTCTCTCGTAATTGCTGATATAGCATCAAAGATTGAGAGTCCTTTGATTGTGCTTCAGCCGAGCAAGGAGATCCTAAAACAGAATTTTGCTAAAATCCAGTCGTATGGAATCTTTGATTGCGCTGTTTACTCTGCATCACTCAACAGAAAGGATATCAACCGAATAACATTTGCTACAATAGGAAGTGTAATTAAGCACATGGATTTTTTCAAGCACTTCAAATATGTAATTGTTGATGAGTGCCATTTGGTAAATTCAAACGGTGGGATGTATAAGACCTTTTTTGAAGATGTACAACGAAAAATTGTCGGATTAACCGCTACACCTTACCGTTTATCAACAAGCGGTGGAGGTGCAATGCTCAAGTTTATAACGAGAACCCGGCCGAAAATCTTTTCGGATGTGATTTACCATTGCCAAGTTAGCGAATTACTTGCTAAAGGTTTCCTTGCAAGATTGAATTATTATGATTTGACAAGGATAGACCTTACCCGTGTAAGAAGTAATTCTACTGGTGCCGATTATGATGAAAAGAGCTTGTCTGCAGAGTTTGCACGAGTAGATATATACAACTACATCATTAATACGGTGAAACGTCTCCTACGCCCAAAATCAGGTATTCCTCGTAAAGGTATTCTAATATTCACAATGTTTACCCGGGAAGCTCAAATGATTGCTTCTGTAATTCCTGGAAGTGCTTTTGTCAGCGGTGAAACTCCGGCTACTGAACGAGATAGGATTCTTGGAGATTTCAAATCTGGGAAAATAAAAGTTCTCGCCAATGTCGGTGTGTTAACAACCGGCTTTGATTATCCTGAGCTTGACACTGTTGTTCTTGTGCGTCCTACAAAATCCCTATCTCTCTATTACCAAATGGTAGGTCGTGTTATTCGTCCAGCTCCCGGTAAAGAGGGTTGGTTGATTGATTTATGTGGAAATTACAGACGCTTTGGTAAAGTCGAGGATCTACGTGTTGAACAGCCGGAAAAAGGGAAGTGGTGTGTTATGAGCCGCGGCCGGCAACTAACTAACGTTTACTTTTGATTATCATGTTTTGGAATAAATATAAGAAGAAAGAGAAGAAGATGCCACTTTTTGAAAAAGCTGGTATCAAGGTGGAAAAGCAACCAAACTTGAAAGAGAAGTTGGATAAGAAGTTCAGCATGTTTATCCGGTTAAGAGATACGATGCCGAACGGATATTTCTGCTGTATTTCATGTGGGCAAGTGAAACCATTCGAACAGGCTGACTGTGGCCATTATATTAATCGCCAACACATGAGTACGCGCTTTGATGAAATGAATTGCAATGCCCAATGCCGGCACTGTAACCGTTTCATGGAAGGCAACATTCAAAGCTATCGTTGTAGGCTTGTGGCGAAGTATGGGGAGAAAAGAGTGCTTTTGCTTGAATCGAAGCAGCATGATTACCGTAATTATTCAGACTTTGAGTACAAGGAATTAATAAAGCATTATCAGGAAGAGATTAAAAAGCTGAAAAAGGAGAAAGGGCTATGATATGGCTGGACGACCTACTAAGCAAGGAATAGATTATTTTCCTATGGATGTGGATTTCTTTACAGATGTGAAGATACGGAAGATTGTTAGGGCATGTGGACCGCAATCGACTTCTATACTTATTTGCCTGCTGTGTAATATCTATAAAGATAATGGGTATTACATTTTGTGGGACGAAGATTTACCTTTTGTTATTGCTGACATTGTTGGGGTTTCCGAGGGTGCTGTACAGGAAGTCATGCTAAAAGCATTGCAAGTTGGGTTCTTTGATAATGAACTCTATGAGAAGCATAGAATACTTACTTCTTCCGGTATTCAGAAGCGTTTTCTTAATGCTACATATCAACGTAAAGAAACTATTATTATTCCTGATTATTTTATTAATTGCACAAATAATCCAATTAATCATGCAAATAATTCGATTAATCCTACTGATAATCGACAAAGTATAAAGGAAAGTATAGTTAAAGTAAACAGAAAGGGAAATACTTCTAATAAATCTCCCAAAGAAACTTCTCCTAACGGAGAAGCAAAGAAAGCTGAACTTTCTTTGTTCCCTCAGGAAAAGATAAACTTTGTTGATTTGATGAATTTCTTCAATAATACGTTTGCAGGAAAACTTCCTGCAATAAAATCAATTGATGACAAGCGGAAAAAAGCTATTAAGGCTCGTGCTGCCCAATATGGTAAACAGGCTATTTTCGATGTATTCCAATTAGTTCTGAAAAGCTCTTTTTTGCTTGGGGAGAATGATAGAAACTGGCGTTGTGACTTTGATTGGATATTCAAACCTACAAACTTCACGAAAATTTTAGAAGGAAACTACAATGGAAAACGAACTGATACTGCTGCCACAAGAAGAGAATCGGTTAGTCGCCTTAAAGACCTCGCCGGAGCAATATTGCAAGATGCTTCAACCCAAAACGATTGAAGATGTCTTTTTAAGTTCAGAACCGGCAATAGGAACAATCACAAGGAAACTTGGGGAAACAAAGTCAAGAGCCGCTGTTGTTCTTTTGCTTGCCGATGCTTTGGAGTTTTTCAATGCTACTGAAACTATGTCTGATATTCAAGTGGCCATGACCGTTGATTTGATTATGGAGGAATATCCGTACTTCAAAATGGATGACTTGAAGCTCTGTTTTAAAAATGCCATGAAGATGAAATACGGACGAATATATAATCGTATTGATGGGCAGGTGATTATGAGTTGGTTTCGTGACTATAATAAAGAACGATGTGCTGCTGCTGATAATCAGTCTTGGAATGAACATAAGGCGTATAAGGCAGAGATACAGAAACCAATATCAGGAATGTTTTATAGTGATTATCGGAGAGAACTTGAACGTAAAGCTTCATTCGGTGATAAATGTGCTAAAAATGCTTTGCGATTATCAGATGATATCATTGCTAAGTTGACTGTGAAGAAATACGAGAAACAAAGAAAGATTTTAGAGGAATTCTATAAAAAACAGGAAAAATGAAGTTGACCATATACTGGAAAACCAAAAAAGCTGAATGCATCAAGCATATAAGAAAACGATTTAATATCCCGTTTGGCATGACCGTTAATGGTGAAACGGTAGCTGATATCAAAGACGAGGACATGGAATTGCTTCGTGAAACTGAAAAAATAGGTTTCATCCAGATACGTCATAAACCTTTATAAAATGGCGTTAAAATGGCGAAGTTTCTGTTTGCATAACTTGTCATTTTACGATAACTTTACTGATGTAAAGAACTAAAAGTCAAACCAATATAAAAAAAGAATTATGGAGATTCAGAAAATTAAAATCGAGAAAATTAGTGCTTCACCCCTTAATCCGAGAAAGACTTTCGATGAAGTTGCTATTGAAGAACTTGCAGCCAATATTGAGAAACAAGGTCTACTACAGCCTATTACTGTTAGACCTACATCTGAGGCACCATATTTGGATGAAGATACCGGTGAGGTTATTAATGTGAAAGATACTTATGAGATTGTTTGCGGTGAGCGTCGTTTCCGTGCTCTTCAACGGTTGAAAGCAAAGGAAGACGAAGCGAACATTGTCAAAATCAAGGCCCATCGCAAAAAAACAGAGTTGTATCAAACAATTTCCTGCATTGTCAGAGAGATGACAGATGATGAGGCTTTTGACGCTATGATTACCGAGAACCTGCAACGCAAAGACGTTGATCCCATCGAAGAGGCGTTTGCTTTCTCTCAGTTAATGGAGAAGGGACGTACATTGGAAGATATAGCATTGAGGTTTGGGAAATCTACCCGCTTTGTTTTCGATCGTGTAAAATTGAACAGCCTAATACCGGAATTGAAAGCCCGAGTTAGGGATGGGGAAATTCCCATTTCCGGTGCAATGATCCTCTCTAAACTTGATGATATCGAACAGGTAAGGTTTCATAAGGATAATGAAGGACAGTGCAATGTGATCATGATAAGAAGATTTGTGAGTAATTCCTTTATGGAGCTGGATAGGGCTGATTGGATTAAGGATAATGCAGATGTCTGGGATGGTGGTACATTCAAATCATGTGCTGAGTGTGAGTTTAGTACAGCAAATCACGGTTGCCTATTCTATGAAATGAATAGCGAAAAAGCTAATTGTACCAATCCTGTATGCTACAAGAAGAAACAACTTGCTTATGTCCTGCGTAGAATACAAGCAGAAAGTGATAGTCTCGTTAAAAAAGGTGATCCTCTGGTATTCGGGAAAACCGTTATTGTTGATGATGGCCCGCAATCATACTGGGGTGAAGAAAAGAAAACTATACATGATCATACATTAGAGGCTATTAAGCAGTTGGGTTATTGTATTGTTAATCCGAATGAAGCCTTTAGAAGTAAATGTTGGTACGATGAAGAAGATGAACGTCTTCAAAAGATGCTTGATGATTCTGAAATTTACCGCTGTATATCTTGCTTTGATTACTGTGGGCCAGAGTTTAAAGTCCAATACTATTACATTAGAAAAGATGTTGCTTCCACTACATCAGCGCTTGCAGATCCTAAAGAAATTGAAAAAGAAAAGGTAAGGGCCCAATTGAAGAGGGCAAAAGAGATCGTAGTGGAAAAGACTGCTGAAACCCTGCGCACCTGGGCACAAGAGAAACCTTACCATGAGCGAAAAGTTGAGTTAACCACCAATGAACAGCTTGTATTTGATGTGATGGTTCTCAGCCACTGCAAGAGTTCTTTTCTTAAATCACTCGGTTTGGATAAGTATGATAAAAAGAGTGATTTTGTGAAGTATGTTGAGAATAACCAAGCTGATAGGGCACGGTGGTATCGAGCTTTTATCGCTGAATCATTGTCAGATAACAATGTGAACTTCTATCCTTATTTGCAGAAGTGCCAGAATCTTTTGTTTTCCGAACAGTATCCGGATGAATATCTTGAATTAAGCAAAAAGCTTGGTGCCTCATTTGAGAAGAAACAAAAGAAGCTCAATGCTCAACTGAAAGAGCTTGATAATACTAACACAGAGGAAGCCTAACGGTTTCCTCTTTTTCAAGGTACACCATGAATAAGACTTGGAGTAATGAACAGTTAGCTATTCTTGATAGAGAATATCCAACTGCTGATCTAAAAGAATTAGCCCAGTCTCTGGGTAAGACGAAAAGTGCTGTTAGAGCTAAAGCCAAATGTCGTAGATTGAAGCGCTCATCTGATGTAAAGGTATGGAACCCTAAAAAACAGGAAAAACTGATTGCCTTATATCCGAATCATACTAATCAGGAAATAGCTTCACTCCTTGGCTCAACTGAAAGTGCCGTTGGAGGAAGGGCTTTTAAATTGAAACTTAGGAAGTCACCGGAATTCATGTTAGAACATTCTTCAAAGGGGTTCTTTCCAAAAGGGCATCAACCGGCCAATAAAGGACGTAAGCAAACAGAATATATGTCTATTGCTCAGATCGAGAAAACGAAGAAGACGCGCTTTAAAAAGGGGGATATTCCAAAGAATCATAAACCGATTGGATATGAACGTATTACCAGAGACGGATATGTTGAGGTAAAGACTACTGAGCCCAATGTATTTGAATTGAAGCACAGATTAATCTGGACTAAACACAATGGGGCGATTCCCTCTGATTGCGTTATTAGATTTCGGGACGGCAATAAACTGAATGTGGATATATCCAATCTTTATCTTGTGAGTAAGTCTGAGAATATGATATCTAATACGATTCACCGCTACCCACCTGAGCTGAAGAAAGCTATCAGAGCTTATGGAAAACTAAAAAAAACGATTATAAAGTATGAAGAATAACATTAGTATAGATAGTTTGAATACACATCTGTTTGAAGCAATCGAAATGCTGAAAAACAATAGTGATCCTAATGCATCTGCCAATGAAAAGATAGATGTCAATACCGCAAAAACCATTGCTGATTTGGGAAAGGTAGTCATAGAAGGCTATAAAGTCAAAGCACAGGTGTTAAACATTATGGCCAAAACTGACAATCCCAATAGTACTAAACAGCTTTTGGGAGGTGCTGGAATAATATCACAGGAACTTCAAATTTAAGATAGTAATGAATCAAGATAGAAAATTAACCTTTGGCAAATATAAAGGTCAAGAAGTAAAGCATATCATACTTACCCATATAGGTTATATCATGTGGTGCTTTGAGAATATCGACTGTTTTAAGTTGACAGAAGAAGAACAGGCATTATATGATGCACTAGCTATAATGATTAAGAAAGAAGGTTTGCAAATGACTTTCCCAGTTGAGACTATGTATAAACACGTAAAAAACAGAGAGGCTTTAGATAAGCTGGAAACTCCATTTTTTCTAAACGGTGGACATACTGCGTGCCGAGCAGAAGACAAAGGAAACCCTATCTGTAAAAGTGTAAAAAAGTACGCATCACGTAGTGTGACGCATTCTTATACCAACACCGCAAACATTGCCACTGGCATTTTGCATTCTATGAATAAAGAAATAGATAGTGCACGTCTTGATTGGGATAGCGATGAAGACATATTCGGAGGATTGGATGATATTATTAGCTATTGATTATTAATACATTAAAAGAAAAAAATGAATATGAATTGGGGAGGGATTAGCTGTGCGCTTATCTGTGCAATACCTATTGTGGCCATTATCTGCGATGCAGTAAAGAAAGTGTTTGAGATGAAATATAAAAAAGAAAATGATAATGAATTATGAAATACATTGTGAATCGGGCTGAATTGTTTGACTCTTCTGATAAGAAGACAGTCATAAAGAATATGAATGAGCCGACTAATGACATAGAGGTCTTTAGGGAAGAAATTTGTGAAAAGTATAGTTGTGAGCGTGCATTGTTAATGTACACTCAGGTGAAGTAATATAAAAAGTATAGCTATGATAACCTTAAACAAGCTTGCAGTTAAATGTTTGAGAACTGCGATCAAAAGAGGAAAAATCGGCAAGCATAGTTCAGCAAAAGCGATAATTGTCGCTATATCTGCTGAGTGGCGTGAGTTGTGTAATGCCTCTGAGTATCGCAGTATGCATATTCCTAAATACTCAGAACAAGAGGAAGAAGCTGCCGATGTCATAATCGCTTCGTTGACATATCTTCAAAAAATAGGTTGTAAGGACATAGAACAGCTTATAAAGGACAAGATAAATTTTAACGCCAAGCGAGAGGATTAAGGTTGTTGTGCTGGCTATGGTGATGTTGATTTTGTGTTGTTGAAAAATAGTTAGTTATGACAGAGATTATTTCCGTTGCCCTCCTGGACTTTAACAAGGGGCAACTTGCCGGGCTTCCAAAGAACCCGCGGTTTTTCCGGGATTATCGCTATGAAGCGATGAAGAAAAGTATTTCAGATTGTCCGGAAATGCTTGAACTACGTGAGTTGATTGTTTTTCCGTATTCGGATGGCAGGTACATTGTTGTTTGTGGTAATTTACGGCTCCGGGCCTGCAAGGAACTTGGCTACACTGAGCTTCCTTGTAAAGTCTTGGAACCGATTACTCCAGTCAGCAAATTACGCGAATATTCCGCCAAAGACAATATCAATTTCGGTGAGAATGATTTGGATATCCTGCAAAATGAGTGGGATAGGGCAGAGTTACAGGACTGGGGTATGGAGTTTGCGCCGGAAAAGACTGAGGATGAATTCAAGGAACGCTTTGAAGCCATTACAGATGATACCGCTGTTTATCCTCTTATCCCCAAGTACGATGAAAAACATGAGCTCTTCATTATTATATCAAGTAATGAGGTCGATAGTAATTGGCTGCGTGAAAGGTTTAACATGCAGCGCATGAAATCGTATAAGACCGGGAAAGTGAGTAAAAGTAATGTTATTGATATTAAAGACGTTCGCCATGTCCTGCAAGATAGTAATACCAAGTCATAAGCGCCATGACCGGGTGTTCGCTAAAAAACTGGTGAATGATCCAATAATCTGTGTTGCAGAGAGCCAGGCAGATTTGTACCGGCAGTTTAATCCGGACTGTGAAATCGTAACTCATCCTGATGATGTGGTAGGTCTTATTCCCAAACGTAATTGGATGGCAAAGCATTTCAGAGAGTTATTTATGCTTGATGATGATGTACATGCTTGTAAAGCAATATATGCCGAAAAGGGTGAGCCTTGCCGTGTAAAGGATAGGGACTTAATAACTCATATCATATTGTCTTTACATGATATAGCCAAGCTAATGGATGTGCATCTGTTTGGTTTTACTTCCCGTATATCTCCTGTGATGTATGATGAGACTGGATTCCTTTCTCTCTCAAAAATGATAACCGGTTGTTCCTATGGTGTTATCTACAACAAAAATACATGGTGGAATGAGGAAATAAGGCTTAAGGAAGACTTTTGGATAAGCTGCTATATGAAGTATAAGGAGCGCCGGATATTGACGGACCTGCGCTATAATTTTGAGCAGAAGAACACATTTGTCAATGCTGGTGGTTTGGCTTCCATTCGCAATCAGGAAGAAGAGCGTAGATCCATCCTTTTCATCAAAAAGAATTTTGGTGATAGCATCTTGTTGAAGAGTGCTACCAATAACGGAAAGGATAAGACAAAGCAGCTTGTAGAGTATAATATTTCCTGCAAATTCAAATTCTAACAGTCTGTAAAAAAGGCGTTTAAATGGCGTTCATTCTGATTGCTATTTTCGTCAATTATGATTAACTTTACTGATGTAATAAGCTAAAAGTCAAATAATTAAATTGAAATTATGATTATTAGAACAGTTGGAGGATATGATTTCTATGAGGTGAGTTCTGCCATGCAAAAAGCCATCAGGCGAGCTGATACCGGTGTTGCCGGCTTTTTTGCCTTGGAGCTGTGGGCGAGTGGGTATAGGGATTATGTTTGGAAGAGATTATTCACCATCAGTGCTGAGGATTGCTTCGGTATCATAACCAAAGAGATTGAGGCTTTATGGCAAGGGCATGAACTCGTCAATAAAAAGGCTCCTCAGCCGAAAGGACGCATCTTTGTCAGTAAAGCTGTAATTATCCTCTGTGAGTGTAGGAAATGCCGGGATGCAGATCATCTACAAAACTTCATTTACGATAGGAGAGAAGTTGACATTGAAAAGTGGATAGAAGACGTGAGGCGATATCCCATTTCTATTCCTGCCTATACCTATGATGTACATACAAGGGTAGGGAAGAAGCAAGGTCGGACAAAGGCAGAGTTCTTCCAACAAGAATTTAATGCTTTAACTCCCCGGGAGCCTGGATTATTTGATGATTTTCCGTCAAAGAAATAGTTGCGAGCCCACAGTGTAATAGCTGTGGGCTTTCTATATAAGTCAAACCAATAAACCAAAGAATTATGAACAGAAAAGAAATACAAGAGGCGAGAGCCGACAGGTACAGAGAACTTGTAGAAAAAGCTAACAAACAGTCAAACGAGGTTGATCTATGAATGTTTTTCAGTCTGTACCCCGTAAGGACTGCAAGGTATTTGCGAAATGTGGAGTAAAATCCCTTTCGCATTGTCGCAGGTATCGGGAATATGATGATGAGTGCAAGAAATGCATTCTCATTCGTCGTAAGCCTCAGAATCGTAAGTTTGATGCAAATGGTAGGGAGATGAAGAAATGTACCCTGTGTGGGCATTATTTTTATTTGTACAGGTTCTATGATCGAGTAATTCATCATGGGGATAAAACGTATTACTGTAAATGTTCCCAGTGTCGTATGTGTATGTCAAAAATCAATAGTGATAGAGCTAAGAATAAGAAAATATGAAATATTATGCCTCTGTTAGTTTCGGCAAGGATTCATTAGCTATGCTTTTTATGTTGATAGAGAAAGGATATCCTTTAGATGAAGTCGTCTTCTTTGATACTGGAATGGAATTTCAAGCGATCTATGATACCCGCGACAAAGTTCTTCCAATCCTTGCCAGACTGGGTATCAAGTTTACTACTCTTTACCCTGAACAGCCTTTTCTTTGGAATATGTTTGAGCGTCCTGTAAAGAAGCGAGGAACCAATATTATTCACAAGTATGGTTATTCTTGGTGTGGTGGTACATGTCGTTGGGGAACTTCCCAGAAGTTGAAAGCATTAAAAAGATATACTAGCAACGGCATGGATTATGTAGGTATTGCCGCCGATGAAACCCACCGTTTTGAAAAGGAGAAACGTCCGAACCGTATTTTGATTTTAGTTGAGTGGGGTGTTACAGAAGCCGAAGCCCTTCAGTATTGTTATGATCGAGGGTTTACTTGGAGTGAGAGCGGGCAACAGTTATATGCTTTACTTGACCGGGTTAGTTGTTGGTGCTGTGGAAATAAAAATTTGAAAGAATTAAGAAATATATTCCTATATCTTCCTCAATATTGGATGATGCTTAGAGAACTTCAGACAAGGACTAAAAGACCTTTCCGACGTAATTCAGGAGAGACTATTTTTGATTTGGAGAAAAGATTTTCTGATAATACTTCCCTATGAAAATGGCGTTAAAATGGTGAAGTTTCTGTTTGCTTTTCTTGTCAATAAAGGATAACTTTATAGATGTAAAGAATTAAAAGTCAAACAAATAATATTTCATGATATGGAACTATTTGAAACCGCTTCTGGACTAAAATATCATCTTACAAAAGAAATCAATCCCAGTTGGGGTGCTTATGATCAATGTGTAGCCGGGATGCACCTTGACAATGTCGGTATAATCATTATTGATAGCGTTTATTATCAACCTATTGATAATGAGTGTGATTTGTGTGAAATTTATCAAATAATCGAAACGAATAAATGTCTAAGTTATGGGAAACAAGCATTTTAAAATTACAGTTAAGGAGGTTGGTGTAGCCAATCCTGTAGAAACAGAATATCATGGTAACATTGATCGTAAAGGGCTCATCGACTTTTTCGGATTGAATAATTCCGATGTGGAATGGTATATAATAAAAGAAATAAAATTTAATAACGAATAAAAATTAGAATTATGACAGCAAAAGAGCAACAATTATTTAATGAACTCCAACAGACTATTAGAGACTTACAGGACAGTAATAAACGCTTAGCGGGTGCCTTAGTTGAGAGAGTGGAGAAAGTAGAAACTATTCTTTCAAAAAAGAATGAGCCTATTTATTTGGAAAATGATATTGTCCAATCTGCAAAACAGGCGGTAAGTAAGGCAATATCAGATTCTTTGAATACATATAACTCCCCACTTTCTAAACTTTGTGCTAATGTAATTTGGAAGCACGAGGAAGAATTGAAACAAATAGTTGAAACGTCAATCGTTAGTGTATTCAATGATAAGAAGTTCGCTGAATATCTTAATGAAGAGTTGTCACACAAAGCAGCGAGAATACTTGTTGATTCATCCAAGGGGATTTGCGATAGTATAATCGATGAATTGAAGAAAGACAATGTGTTCAGGGCGAAATTAACCATTGTTATTTCTGATATGGTCAAAGAGCATAAAAAATAAGATAAGTCAAACCAAAATAGAAATGAACATAGGACTATTAGCAGTTGATAGTAATTATCCAAATCTCGCATTGATGAAGATAAGCAGTTATCACAAGGCAAGAGGCGATAATGTGGAATGGTATAATCCATTGTGCCATTACGATAAAGTCTATGCCGCCAAAGTATTCAGTTTCACACCTAATTATGGATATTACATAAACACTGATGAACTGGAGACTGGAGGAACCGGCATTAATGTTGATAAGACACTGCCTCTTGAAATAGACCGCTTGCAGCCAGACTATTCGCTTTACAATCTTGATACTAAGACAGCTTACGGGTTTCTTACTCGCGGGTGCCCCAACAAGTGCAAGTGGTGCGTGGTACCGAAGAAAGAAGGTCCGATAGCGCCATACATGGATGTTGAGGAGATAGCAATCGACGGTCGAAAGAATCTTATCCTGATGGATAACAATGTGCTTGCTTCTGGTTATGGACTACGGCAGATAGAAAAGATTGCAAAATTGAAGCTCCATGTAGATTTTAATCAGGGGTTAGATGCCCGCTTGGTTACGGACGAAATAGCCCGGCTACTTGCAAAAGTGAAATGGCTTAAGCGCATTCGTTTCGGTTGCGATACTCCTGGGCAAATAGCTGAAGTTGAAAGGGCTGCATCATTGATTGATAAGTATGGCTATAAAGGCGAATATTTTCTGTACTGCATCTTGATGGACTTCAAAGAGAGCTTTTATCGGATAAATTATTGGAAGAATGTAAGCTCTCGATTTGTACCTCATGCTCAACCGTATAGAAGTTTGAATAATCCTCGACAGATCATACCTCAATGGCAAAAGGATATGGCGCATTGGGCTGATCGGAAAGAACTGTATATGAGTTGCGAGTTTAAAGACTTCACCCCACGAAAGGGGTTTAAGTGTAGTGAATATTTTTATAACAGTTAGAGTAAAATTAAAGAGAAAGAAGGAAATATGGCAAAGGTATTTATAACAAAATATGCCTTAACATCAGGCATAAAGGAAGTGGAAACAGAAATTCATAAATCCACTTTCAAAGATTATCCTAACTATATAAGGGATAGCGCATATTCGTTTCATTACATAGGAAAGGATGCATTCCTCAATAAATCAGAAGCTCTTCAAAAAGCAGAGAATATGAGAAAGAAGAAGATTGCTTCTCTCCGTAAACAGATTGAGAAATTTGAAAAGTTATCTTTTAATGAATAACAAGAAAGGAAGGATGCAAAATAATGAGTAAACAGGTATTATCAATAGAGCAGATGAATCATTTGCAAAAACTTGGAATAGATACAAGTAATGCATCATTTGTGAAGCTTGAATATGATGAACATGACGGAGAAAATAGGCATCTTATTTCAATATTAGTTGAGGAAAATCATTATCTGAACGATGATAGTATAAAGGATTCTGTCAACGTCTATACATTTCAGGATATTCTCGAAAGGCTGCCGCCAATAATTGACGAAGTCTATTGGCTCACATTAGAAGTTATGGATAGGCAAAAGAACGAATGGAAGATTAAATACGCTCGTATGAATGCAGAACATGAATGCGCAAGTTTTAGTTCTGAGA
>ERZ894240.198-NODE-198-length-75988-cov-92.322100_pt1 | contig 75988 bp, 69 predicted proteins | sample MGYA00380298_ERZ894240 | MGnify/ENA primary metagenome ERZ894240 (study PRJEB32331, sample SAMN06328419) | human gut metagenome | biome: human gut microbiome; feature: stool | host: Homo sapiens | collected 2014-06-27 ... | reverse complement strand
TTCGTCCGGAAGCTACCGGTTACGGTAACATCTACTTCCTGATGGAAATGCTGAAGAAGCAAGGTACCGACTTGAAAGGCAAGACTTGTCTGATTTCAGGTTCCGGTAACGTAGCTCAATATACTGCTGAAAAAGTTCTCGAACTGGGTGGTAAAGTTCTGACAATGTCCGACTCTGACGGTTACGTTTACGACCCGGCAGGTATCGACCGCGAGAAACTGGATTACATCATGGAATTGAAAAACCTCTACCGTGGACGTATCCGCGAATATGCAGAGCAATATCCGGGTGTTAAGTATGTAGAAGGAGCTAAACCTTGGGGTGAAAAAGCTGACATCGCTCTGCCTTCTGCAACTCAGAACGAACTGAACGGCGATCACGCTCGCCAGTTAGTAGCAAACGGCTGTATAGCTGTTTCCGAAGGTGCTAACATGCCTTCTACTCCGGAAGCTATCAAAGTATTCCAGGATGCCAAAATTCTGTATGCCCCGGGTAAGGCTGCCAATGCAGGTGGTGTATCAGTATCCGGCCTCGAAATGACTCAGAACTCTATCAAACTGAGCTGGAGCTCTGAAGAGGTAGACGAGAAACTGAAGAGCATCATGAAGAACATTCACGAAGCCTGCGTACAGTATGGTACAGAAGCTGACGGTTATGTGAACTACGTGAAGGGTGCTAACGTTGCCGGATTCATGAAGGTGGCAAAAGCTATGATGGCACAAGGTATCGTGTAAAGAAAGCTATAGTTGTTATATATGAGAATCCCCTTTGCACCCGGTGTGAAGGGGATTTTCTTTATAACTCGTCGTCTTCAACCTCATCGGATATCCAAGTAGAAGCAATTTCACAGACCGCACAGTCATCCGTATAAGCCACACCGTTATCCTCCATCCACCTTTCTATCCAGAATTTCATGCGTTCGTTTTTAAATGCGAACCACTCTTCATATAAATATTTCTATTCTGTTTTCACATCAAACACTTCCTCAAATATATAGTGTACTTCACTTTATTTCAGTAAAAATACTACCTTTGATACACTTTTCCAAAGATAATCTCTATTTTTGCAGTAATAGCTTTATTCTTTAATATATTATGCCAGTAACAGAAGAAGAATTAAAAACGATATTTGCATCCTCATGCATCGAGTCCGCTGCCCGTGCTATTGGATGTCCGGCATCAGAAATGTATTTGCGCATGAAGCGCATCAATCTGATTGAGAACTATATTTGAGAATTTTATGATGTCCTTCATACCCAAAGCAGGGAATATGTGACAGAAGATATCCTGAAAACATTGAATATTTGGGAAAAGAAAGCTGGAATAAATCACTAATTCAAAAGAAAAATATATGTTGAGTGACCTTCTTATGTGGAACAAAATCGGAGGAATCGTAATGCGACTTTCCGAAAAGCTGGAGATTTCTCCATTACGTGCTTTGGATGTTTTCTATACATCAACAGTTTGCAACCGTCTGCATGACCCTGAAACCGAACTATGCACTTTCAGTGATGCTTATTGTAGATGAAATTATTATGGAGATTCGTAACAATAAGTATGTATAAAATCAAATATTTCATACTTTGTTTTCATATCAAAATATCTCCTCAAATATATTTCCCTGTAAGCAGTTCTTTCTTCAAATAACAATACACATACTTGGGACTTTGTGTATAGAGTCCAATTTCCGCATCATCCAATTTCCTGAAAAGTTCCGAATGATATATAGCTTTCATAGCGGTTATCATATCCCAACGGAATTCATCCATCAGATAAATAACCATCTGACTGACGATGCTTTGCACCAAATACTCTTTCGTACTCATATCTTCTTTAGTAAATTAATAGCCTTTACGGTGCCGAAATAATACTGTTTATTCAGTTTCTTATATTCTAAAGCTTTAGTCAATGCCGCTAAATCTATAAATCCATCCCTAAACAGCCCTATTTGCAAAGCCACTCCATCATCAGCTATAGGGCCTATCACAACATCATAATCATGTATAACCTTATTCGCAGGATTATATCGATTTGATATAATAAATTGTGCCCATTCTTCCGTAGGGCCTTCAAAAACCTTCACTTGAAGCGTCCCATCCTTCAAATAGTTCTCATCAAATCCATACTTCAGCACACATGGGGAACTTTTAGGAACAAATCTCGACTTACGAATAGCCATATCCTTTGCCTGCTGTTCAATATCAGTGAGATAGAATCCTTTTCCAAAATCCTTGTAAGGCATACATCTATCTAAATCAATAGAATGAATATCTATATATGTCCCATGATATAATATCATTCCAACTTTCCTCCATTATTTTTACATATAATACTCAAATCCCTAACAGCATCTTCTATAGATAACAAATGTTCTGCCGCATAACATTCATCCAGAAAAGCCACCCCTCCATATCGTTCCAGATAATTGAATGATTCCAGCAATGACATGTCATACTGCCTGGCAAAAGCATTAACACAGAAGTTAATATACTTCACTTTATTATCATCTATAGAATGTTCCATTTGCATATTATTTAAAACTCTCTTTTACAAAGGAACAAATTAATAGGAGGATTTGCAAATGTATTAAGTGAATTTTAAATTCTTTGCATTAAAGCATAAACCTTTTTCTTTATCAATCACGACAAAATATCCTGTTTCTTTTGGGTTTCATGCACTCACTTGGTTTATTACCTTTTTCTCATTTTCGGTTTGACAAATTATAGCAAATGTTGTTATAAGCATGTTTAAATAATCTTTTGCAAAAGTAAACAGAATAAACCAGAAAACAGAAGAAAGCGTAGTAAATCTGGCCAGCAAGAGCCAAGCCTTGATACCTTAATAAAACTAATACCATCCTTACTAAAAACTAATCCCCGCACCGCAAGGAACTAATAATTTGTTGCCTAAAAATTATTCATACATCAATTGTTGTAAGATAATTCTATAATTATTGTAAGAGAATAGAACAATTATTGTAAGAAACTACTATATTTGTAGTATGAATATTTTTTAGTATCTGAGATATTAGTTCGTAGCACATCCGACATTAGTTTCTTGCGGTTCCGGTGCCAGTTTGTTTCTACGGAAGTATAAACCTCTTAAAACAATGTATATATGAGTACTTTTTATGACCTCTACGAAACACCGGACCCCAGTGGCGAAGGCAAGAAGAAACCACTGCACGCACGCGTACACTCCAAAGGCACCATTACGGCAAAAGAATTTCAGGAACGGGTGATGAAGGAACAGCACATGCCGCACGCTATGATAGTAGGCATCATGCAAGCCATCAGCAATGCGCTGGGCGACTGGCTTGCCGAAGGCTACAATGTGGAATTTGACGAGTTGGGCTACTTCAGCACTACACTGAAATGCACACGGCCCGCTATGAACAAGAAAGATATCCGTGCCGAATCCGTACGGTTCGAAACGGTGAAGTTCCGTCCAAGCAAAGAATTTAAAAAATACGTGAGGTATCAAATGCATTTGGAAAGACTGGACAAGAAGATGGCAACAAAGAAACCGGCAGTAGCCCCGGAAAAAAGAAAAGAAATGATGCTGAAATTCCTGGAAGCAAACATCTGCATCACACGCGCCGAGTACTCCCGCCTGACGAATATAACGGACCGCCGTGCCAGTAGTGATTTGCAGGAATATCTGGCAGAAGGCATTATCCGCAAACGGGGTGGAGGACGTTCAGTGGTTTATATAAAAAATCAGTGATAATCGGTCTCTTTTACCGAGGAAACCTGAATGAAAGCGCCTCGTAGACCGCAGGATGGAGGAAGTAACGAACATCTTTCCCTTCCTCCATCGCCCGGCGAATAAAGGTAGAGCTGATTTCGAAAGTAGGCGAAGAAGCTACTTTTACATTCTTCGAAAGGGAATCGGAAGAAACCGGATAACCGGGACGGGGGTACACAAGAATATGGTTTTCAGCAAGAATACGCTCCGACTGATACCAGCGGGGAAAAAGCACCCAGTTGTCCGAACCAATAATCAAATGAAATTCCCGGTCGGGATAGGTTTCTTTCAGTTTATCCAATGTATGGATGGTATAGGACGGACGGGGCAGATTAAACTCAATATCAGAAGCTTTAAACTTGGGATACCCCGCAATGGCAAGTTGAACCAACTTCAAACGGAAGGTATCATCCATCAATTCATCTTCTTCCTTCAACGGATTATGAGGGGTTACGAGAAACCACACTTCATCCAACCCTTCATACTCGCAAAGATAATTGGCGAGGGCAAGGTGTCCGATGTGTACCGGATTGAAGGAGCCACTGAAGATACCCGTTTTCATTCTTTTATTTTCATACGTTTCCAGCAAGTATAAACATTGATGCAGCTTGAAAGCAGTACCACAGACATACCAATAATGATTGTCCATTGCAGGTAATACAAAGCAATCAACCCTGACACAAGAGAAACAAGTGCCAGGAGAACGTTGAGGATCAACAATGCTTTGTTTTGTTTGGGAGAAACAGGCTTCGGGTTATACATAGGAGCCAATTATTCGGATAAAAACTCTGTAATTACCTGCAAAGCTTCCGCCTTTGCCTTCTCCAAATCATCATTTACAATGACTTTATCGAACTTAGGGGCAAACGTCAGTTCATATTCCGCCTTGGCTACGCGGGCTTCTATCACTTCGGGAGCATCCGTTCCACGTCCTATCAGACGTTTACGAAGTTCCTCTACCGAAGGAGGCTGAATGAATACTGACAGGGCACGGTCACCATAAAACTTCTTTATATTGCAGCCACCTACAACGTCCACATCAAAAACCACATTTTGTCCGGCAGCCAACTGAGCTTCTACCTGAGACTTCAATGTACCGTAATAACGGTCTTTATACACTTCTTCATATTCCAGGAACTCATCATTGGCAATGCGGGTACGGAATTCTTCGGGAGAAAGAAAGAAGTACTCCACTCCATGCTGTTCTGTTCCGCGTGGCGGACGACTGGTAGCGGAACAAGAAAAAGCCAGATTCAGGTTCTGCTCCAACAAATAGTTGATAATGGTTGATTTCCCTGACCCTGAAGGGGCTGAGAAGATAATAAGTTTAGCCATATTGAAATAGTAATTACATCACGTTCAATACCTGTTCTTTGATTTGCTCCAGCTCATCCTTCATCTGCACTACAATCTTCTGCATCTCGGCATGATTGGACTTGCTTCCCAACGTATTAATTTCACGTCCCATTTCCTGGGCAATGAAACCCAACTTCTTACCTTGCCCGCTTCCATCCTCCATAGTATTGATGAAGTATTTCAAGTGGTTGCTCAGACGTTGTTTTTCTTCGTTGATATCCAGTTTCTCAATGTAGTAGATGAGTTCCTGCTCCAGACGGTTCTTGTCATAGTCCACGCTGATGGTCTTTTCCAAAGCATCCGTGATGCGTTCTTTGATTTTCTCTACACGCTCTTTTTCGTACGGATCAACAGAAGTCAGCAACTTGGCAATGTTGGAAATCTTTTCGCGGAATTTCTTCTCTAAAGCCGCGCCTTCCTGTATACGGAAATCAACAAGGTTCCGAATGGCCTGAAGCACAGTGGCATGAACAGCTTTCCATTCTTCCTCGCTCAGTTCCTGAATATCGTTCTTTGTCATCACGTCCGGCATGCGGAGCAAAGTAGAGAACCAGTCTTCAGGTGCAGGGATGCCTGTCGTTTCGGAGATGGTGCGAATCCGTTCGTAATACGCCACTACCACATCCTGATTAATGGGAGTAACCAGTTCACAGGCATCTTTTTTATCAATCCACAGACTGAAATCCACTTTACCACGTTCCAGTGCCTTAGCAATTTCGTTACGGATTTCTATTTCTTTTTCCCGGTAGAGGGGAGCGATGCGGGTTGACAGATCCATCGCTTTACTATTGAGCGATTTGATTTCTACATTGATTTTCTTATCGGACAGTTCAGCGGTCGCTTTACCGTATCCGGTCATGGATTGTATCATAAGATTCTTTAGTTTTCCGCAAAATTACATGAATATTTTCATTAGTGAAAATTATTCAAGAAATAAGTGATGTGTTTATCGCTTACTCTTTACTCCAAATACGTGTGTTCAAGTTCAGTTCATCTACAATTTCCAGCAAGGATTGAAGCACTGCAAAGTCCGATTTAAGGATGCTCATATCATTCAAAGAACTCCACACATCCGCTTCAAACCGGTTCTTTGAATCCGGAATGGCGACCAGAATCGTAGAATTCCGGAAACTGATGGTAACTCCTTTCTTGAAATTGCTGTCCAACTTCAACATTCTTTCCATCATGGAAGGGGTAATCAGATAGCGGGCCTCAATCTGGTTCGTGGAAAAGACATCAAAGACTTTTTCAAAATCGGGATTTTCCATTTTCACTCTTGAAGCCCCCATCTTAATTTTGAAAAAGCTATCCCGCAAAACAGTCGTTTCTCCCTGAAATTCCTTATGGAAGTCAGCAATGAAAAGAAATCCTTTGAAAATATCTTCCCAATAATATTGCACTCCATTCTTGGTAGAACGAGCCCTACGCTCTTCAGCATGTACTTCGGAACAGATAAAGCTGGTTTTATCCAGACATCCTTCTATCAGATCTTCGGCATGATAACGGTCGGGAGAAGTAAACAGTCCGCTATTTCTAAAAAGATCCTCACCCACTCCGTCATTCGGAGAATAGGTCGCATTCGGACAAAAGGCATGGATTATTTCATCTACCACTTCTTCTTTATAAAAAGAGGAGAATATTTTCGACTTATTATTGATACAAGTAATAAGAATGATAACAGAAATAACAACAATGACTATCGGACCAAAGATCCCTTCCAATTTAAGTATTAACAAAGCGATCACTCCTACTACCAGAAAAATAGCAGCATAAATCAAACCCTCTGAACGCCCTTTCCTCAGGAGTTCCTTACGTTTATTTTCCAGAACTTGCAATGTGGGGGCCAGTTTCTGCGCCAGAGAGTCAAAATCTACATAATCCATTGCCGGCTATTTTATGAATTGAACAAGTTCTTTACATCCGGAGTTGCACGTTCTGCTTCCGGAATTGTCAGCACCGCTTTTCTTGTAAAGCCAAACATACCTGCCAACAGATTTGTAGGGAAAGTCTGGACAGCATTATTGTAATCGGTTACAGAGGCATTGTAAGTGCGGCGGGCAGCTGCCAGCTGTTCTTCCGTTTCATTGAGCGAACGCTGCAATTGCAGGAAATTTTCAGAAGCTTTTAGTTCGGGATAGTTCTCCGCCACTGCAAAGAATTGAGTACGCACTTTGGAAAACATTTTGTCAAACTCCGCCTTTTCGCTGTCATTAAGAGAAGTGTAAGTCTTGTTGCGCATTTCCGTTATTGCAGCAAATGTATCAGCTTCATGCTTGGCATATTGCTGAACGGTTGCAACCAGATTGGGTATCAAATCGAAGCGGCGTTTTAACATGACATCGATAGTGGAAAAAGCATTTTCTATCTGATTTCTCTTTCTCACCAATGAGTTGTACATCGAAATCACCACCAAAATAAAAAGTACAATAATAATAGCTACGATCATAATTACAGATACAACGACCTCCTTGTGCCGGTTATTTTATGTTAACGAATTCAGCGTTTATTCCTAAAATCAGACAGCAAAGATAGAAATAATCTAAAAACCTGCCAATTATGCTGTAAGAAAGATACCGAACCCTTTTTGGATTCGCTTGTGTATCTGAAAATAAACCTGTAAATTTGCCACAATTAAACTAACAAAAGACTATGTCGTGTATCTTACATATTGAAACGTCCACCTCGGCATGCTCCGTTGCTGTGAGTGAAGATGGACAAAATGTATTTAACAAAGAAGACCTGAACGGCCCGTCTCATGCCGCTCTGCTGGGAGTATTTATAGACGAAGCTCTGTCGTTTGCCGACAGTCATGCCATGCCGATTGATGCAGTGGCGGTGAGTTGCGGACCGGGTTCTTACACCGGACTGCGTATCGGCGTATCTATGGCGAAAGGAGTTTGTTACGGACGTAATATTCCGCTGATCGGTCTTCCGACATTGAAGGTGCAATGCGTACCGGTATTGCTTTATCATGATGAATTGCCCGAAGACGCATTGCTATGCCCGATGATCGATGCACGCCGCATGGAGGTATATGCTGCCATCTACGACCGTGCCTTGAAACCTGTGCGCGACATAGCCGCTGACATTGTAGACGAAAACTCTTATACGGAATTTCTGGATCAACATCCCGTTTATTTCTTTGGAGACGGAGCCGCCAAGTGCAAAGATAAGATAACTCATCCCAATGCGCACTTCATTGACGATATTCGTCCGCTGGCAAAGATGATGTTCCCACTTGCTGAAAAAGCAATAGCCGAAAACGACTTTAAGGATGTAGCTTATTTTGAACCATTCTACCTGAAAGAGTTTGTAGCTTCCCAACCGAAAAAACTTTTATAATATATGCAATATAACACTCAACAAAAGCGGATGCCTTTGCCGGAATACGGACGCAGCATCCAAAATATGGTTAGCCATGCGTTGACAATCGAAGACCGTGCTGAACGCCAACGTTGCGCAAACACCATTATCAACATTATGGGTAATATGTTCCCGCATCTGCGTGATGTACCCGATTTTAAACATAAACTATGGGATCATCTGGCTATCATGTCCGACTTCAAACTGGACATTGATTACCCTTACGAAATTATCCGCAAAGATAATTTGAATACCCGCCCGGAAGTGATTCCCTATCCCAGTACCAAAATCCGTTACCGCCACTATGGCCGTACACTGGAAGTATTGATAAAGAAAGCAATTGACTTTCCCGAAGGAGATGAAAAGCAGAATCTGATTGCCTTGATCTGCAACCACATGAAGAAAGACTACATGACCTGGAACAAGGATACGGTAGACGACCGCAAGATTGCAGAAGATCTTAATGAATATTCGGGTGGCAAATTGCAGATGACGGATAGCATCATCAAACTGATGGCTGAACGTATTAATCAGAACTACCGTCCGAAAGTAAACAATCAGAATAACCGGAGAGATAACCGGAATAATAAGAGAAAGTACTAATAGATTTATGATTTCAGATTTATGATTTATAAGCGGCAGGTCCGTTCATAAATCATAAATTATAAATCATAAGTCATAAATCCCAATTTATGGCATCATTCGTAATTGAAGGAGGACACAGATTATCCGGCGAGATTCATCCGCAAGGCGCAAAAAACGAGGTATTGCAGATTATCTGCGCCACGCTGCTGACAGCCGAAGAGGTGACCGTACATAACATTCCGGATATACTGGACGTCAACAATCTCATTCAATTGATGCGTGACATGGGCGTTACGGTATCCAGAAAAGGGCTTGATACGTATTGTTTCAAAGCTGAAAAGCTAGATTTGAGTTATCTGGAAAGTGATGAATTCCTGAAGAAATGTTCCAGTCTGCGAGGTTCGGTTATGTTAATCGGCCCGATGGTGGCACGCTTCCATAAAGCGATGATATCAAAACCGGGTGGGGACAAGATAGGACGCAGACGTCTGGATACCCACTTTATCGGTATACAGAACCTGGGTGCAGATTTCTCGTACAACGCAGAACGCGAAGCGTATGAGATTTCAGCTTGCGAACTGAAAGGCACCTACATGTTGCTGGACGAAGCTTCGGTAACCGGAACTGCCAACATCGTGATGGCAGCTGTACTGGCCAAAGGAACAACCACGATTTATAATGCTGCCTGCGAACCGTATCTGCAACAACTTTGCAAGATGCTGAATCGTATGGGCGCCAAGATACAAGGCATTGCCTCCAATCTGTTGACCATTGAAGGAGTGGACGAACTACACGGTACCGAACATACGATACTTCCCGATATGATCGAAGTCGGCAGTTTTATCGGTATGGCAGCCATGACGCAAAGTGAGCTCACCATCAAGAATGTTTCTTATGAAAACCTGGGCATCATCCCTGAAAGTTTCCGCCGTCTGGGCATCAAACTAGAACAACAGGGAGACGATATCTATGTTCCTGCACAGGAAACGTATCAGATAGAGTCGTTCATAGATGGTTCCATTATGACTATTGCCGATGCTCCCTGGCCGGGCCTGACGCCGGACTTGCTGAGTGTAATGCTCGTAGTTGCCACTCAGGCAAAAGGCAGCGTGCTTATCCATCAGAAGATGTTCGAAAGTCGCCTGTTCTTCGTGGATAAACTAATAGATATGGGAGCACAGATTATTCTTTGCGATCCTCACCGTGCCGTCGTCATTGGCCATAACCATGCCATGCGTCTGCGAGGCGGGAATATGACTTCACCTGATATTCGTGCCGGTATTGCATTGCTGATTGCCGCCATGAGTGCGGAAGGAAGCAGTCGTATCCACAACATTGAACAAATAGACCGAGGGTATCAGGATATTGAAAGACGCCTGAATGCTATCGGAGCAAGAATTACGAGAATATGATATGGGATGGTAGAAGATGATTAAGAATGGTAGGATGATAAGATGATAAAAAGAGAAGATGTATATAAGATAGGAGTATTCAACAAACCGCACGGCATTCACGGTGAGTTGTCATTCACATTCACCGATGACATTTTTGACCGGGTGGAAGCTGAATACCTGATCTGCCTGTTGGATGGTATTTTCGTACCTTTCTTCCTGGAGGAATACCGTTTCCGCTCCGACTCCACTGCATTGGTAAAGCTGGAAGGAGTAGACACGGCAGAACGTGCACGGATGTTCACCAACGTGGAAGTTTATTTTCCTGCCAAACATGCCGAAGATGCCGGACCGGGAGAACTAACCTGGGATTTCTTTGTAGGTTTCCACGTAGAAGAAGTTAACCACGGAGACTTGGGAGAAGTGACAGAGGTGGATACTGCAACCATCAACACCTTGTTTGTAGTTGATCATCAGGGAGAAGAGTTACTGATTCCTGCACAAGAAGAATTCATCCTGAACATTGACCAAAAGCACAAAGTAATCACAATGGATTTACCCGAAGGATTGCTGGCTTTGGATGAAACAGAGGAAGTGTAATATGAGTGATAAAGCGATAGGGCGATAAAGTGATAAACGCATATGGTGAAAAAGAAACGACATAAAGCATTCTGGAGTAATATCAAATTCAAATATAAGCTGACTATCATCAACGAGAATACACTCGAAGAAGTAGTTGGTCTCCGTGTATCCAAGCTAAACGGCATCTCGGTATTACTTTCTGTGCTGACTGTTTTATTTCTGGTTGCCTCAGTTATCATTGCTTTCACTCCGTTGCGTAACTACTTGCCGGGATATATGAACAGTGAAATCCGTGCCCAAGTGGTAGAGAATGCTTTACGAGTAGATTCACTTCAACAGTTGGTAGATCGCCAGAATTTGTATATCATGAATATACAGGATATTTTCAGTGGGACCATACGGGTAGATACTGTGCACAATATGGACTCACTGACTACCGTACGCGAAGACTCGTTGATGGAACGCACACAGCGGGAAGCGGAGTTCCGGAAACAATATGAAGAAACAGAAAAGTATAATCTGACAAGCATTACAGCCCGCCCGGACATAGAAGGATTGATATTTTATCGTCCCACGCGAGGGATGATTACAGAAAAATTTGATGCTGACAGAAAACATTACGGTACGGATATCGCCGCCAATCCCGGAGAGAGCGTACTTGCTACGCTGGATGGTACAGTTATCTTGAGTACTTATACGGCCGAAACAGGGTATGTGATAGAAGTACAACATAATCAAGACTTTATATCCGTATATAAGCATTGCAGTTCCTTATTGAAACGTGAAGGAGACACTGTACAGGCCGGAGAGGCTATTGCTTTGGTAGGAAACAGCGGACAACTGACAACCGGTCCTCACCTGCACTTTGAGTTATGGCACAAAGGACGGGCGGTGAATCCGGAACAATATATTGTATTTTAAGTGATAGATAAATGAAAAAACAAATTGCTATACTCGGTTCTACCGGCTCCATAGGTACGCAGGCATTACAGGTGATTGAAGAACAATCCGACCAGTACGAAGCGTATGTGCTGACCGCCAACAACCGTGTAGAAGAACTCATTGCTCAGGCTCGGAAATTCAAGCCTGAAGCGGTAGTTATAGCCAACGAAACGAAATATGCCCAACTGAAAGAAGCCCTCGCCGACCTGCCTATCAAAGTATATGCAGGAACGGATGCTATCTGCCAGATTGTGGAAGACTCGGAAATTGACATCGTACTGACCGCGATGGTAGGTTATGCCGGACTGAAACCAACCATGAATGCTATTCGTGCCCGTAAGCCTATCGCTCTTGCCAACAAGGAGACGCTTGTTGTGGCAGGTGAGCTGATTAACGATATGGCACGCCTATCCGGTACACCTATATTACCGGTAGATTCCGAACATTCAGCCGTTTTCCAATGTTTAGCGGGGGAACTCGGCAATCCGATAGAGAAGGTGATCCTTACGGCATCCGGTGGTCCGTTCCGCAATTGCACAATGGAGCAACTGGCTACGGTAACCAAAGCCCAAGCCTTGAAACATCCTAATTGGGATATGGGAGCGAAGATCACGATTGATTCCGCTTCAATGATGAACAAAGGGTTCGAGGTGATAGAAGCAAAATGGTTATTCGGTGTACGTCCGGATCAGATTGAAGTGGTAGTACATCCGCAATCTATTATACATTCGATGGTGCAGTTTGAAGACGGTGCAGTAAAGGCACAATTGGGTATGCCGGATATGCGTCTGCCTATTCAGTATGCATTCTCTTATCCGCAACGCTTGAAGGCTTCATTTCCCCGGTTAGATTTCAAGATGTGCACAAACCTGACATTCGAACAACCGGATACCACCCGTTTCCGTAATCTGGCTTTGGCTTACGAAGCTTTGCATAAAGGCGGAAATATGCCTTGTATCGTAAATGCAGCCAATGAAGTGGTAGTTGCCGCTTTCCTGCGGGATGAGATTTCATTCCTCGGCATGAGTGACGTGATAGAGAGAGCAATGTCTATCGTATCATTTGTGGCAAAACCGGAATATGAAGACTATGTAGCTACGGATGCGATGACACGCCGTATTGCACAAGAGTTGATAAAATAAATCGTACAGGTATAAATAGAGTATCTCAATTCCCCTCTTCCTCGGAGGAGGGGTGCCCGAAGGGCGGGGTACTCCTCCTCCCGGGAAGAGGAGGATAAGAATAGTAAATAGTAGTTAATAGTAAAATAGAAAAATTATTAGATGGAAACATTTTTGATTCGTGCCCTGCAACTCATTATGAGCCTTTCGTTGCTCGTTATCGTTCATGAGGGAGGGCACTTCCTCTTCGCCCGTCTTTTCAAGACACGGGTAGAAAAGTTTTGTTTGTTCTTCGACCCTTGGTTTACCCTGTTCAAGTTCAAGCCGAAAAATAGTGATACGGAATATGGTATTGGTTGGCTGCCGTTAGGTGGTTATGTAAAGATAGCAGGTATGATAGATGAGTCTATGGATACCGAACAGATGCAACAGCCAATGCAACCGTGGGAGTTCCGGGCCAAACCGGCATGGCAACGGTTGTTAATCATGATAGGTGGTGTATTGTTCAATTTCATATTGGCATTATTCATCTATTCTATGATACTTTTTACTTGGGGAGATGAATACGTACCGGTACAAAAAGCTCCGTTGGGTATGGAATTCAACGAAACGGCAAAAGCTATCGGTTTCCGTGACGGTGACGTACTGATATCTGCTGATGGTGTACCCTTTGAACGTTACGGTGGTGATATGCTGACAAGCGTTGTCGATGCCCGCCAAGTAACAGTACGCCGTGATGGGCAAGAGGTATCCGTTTATATTCCTGAGAATTTTATGGAGCGTCTGCTGGCAGACAGTGTACGTTTTGCCTCATTCCGCTATCCATATGTTATTGATAGTATTTGTGCCAACCGTCCTGCTGCCCTTGCCGGCCTGCAAGCGGGTGACAGTATTATGCAATTGGACGGAAAGAACATTGCTTATTTCGATTTCAAAGAAGAGATGTTACGCCGTCAGAAAGCGGATTCGGCTTCTCATAATATCACATTGACTTATGCACGTGCCGGAGTAATAGATACTATAACTTTTGCTACAGATTCAATCTATGAGATAGGTGTAGTAGCACGTACGGCAACCAATCAGTTACTGCCGGTTGTAAAGAAAGAATATAGTTTTCTAGCCTCTTTCCCCGCTGGTGCAGCATTGGGAGTACAAACTCTGAAAGGCTATGTAGGACAGATGAAATATCTCTTCTCTAAAGAGGGCGCCAAGCAATTGGGTGGCTTCGGAACTATCGGAAGCATCTTCCCTGCTACATGGGATTGGCATCAGTTCTGGTACATGACAGCATTCCTTTCTATTATCCTCGCCTTCATGAATATTTTGCCTATTCCGGCACTGGATGGCGGACATGTACTATTCCTTATTTATGAGATTGTGGCTCGTCGCAAACCAAGTGATAAATTTATGGAGCGTGCGCAAATGGTGGGTATGTTCCTGCTATTCGGATTGCTGCTTTGGGCAAACTTTAATGATATTCTACGGTTCCTGTTCTAGTAATACAATACAAAAGAAGCTGAATCATTACTGATTCAGCTTCTTTTGTATTGTATTACCACATAACGACAGATGAGAATACTATTCTTTCACCAACATCCGATAAGTAGTATCCGTTAGGCAGTACAGTACGTCAAAAGCAACGTCACGAGGCAACTTAACCTTCATCTTCATACGTCCAAATCCGTCCACAAGGTGTTCCTGTATAAGTGGCTGCATCATCAATGCATCATACAGTGGACGAGAATTTTCATGATTATCAGGGAAGTCAATCTCAAGCTCCCACTTATAGGTACCTTCTTCATTCGGCAAAAGATAATAAATATTTGAGATACTATGCGTGAACTGTCTATCCGGCTCTAATGAATAGCTGAATCCCCCTTCTTCATCGAAATTAACGCCTATTCCAGAAAAAGAGTCATCCTCCATAAACCCATCCATCTTCTCAAAGAGTACAGTGGGACAAGTACAACGATAATCACTAATGTTATCCTTACCATTCTCATCCTCATAATGGTATTCATGCTCGAAGCGTTTCATTTTCTTCAGGTAGAACCGCTTCATAGCCCGATAATTATCTTCTAAATAACGCTTGTTGATACTATATATCAACTCGTCCAGTTCATCTGAAATTTCTTCCAAAACCTTACATCTTTTTCCGGCAACAGTGCTTTTCAGCAATGCTTCAAGATCGGAAGAGAGAGCAAGGATTTTGTCTTGCAGCTTTGACATGTGAGTCTTAAAATTATGATAATTATGATATCAGATATAAGAAGAAAAAGACCGGAGAGTATTCCCCAGTCTCATTTTCTTACACTAAGTGTCCGATCCACTCTTCACGATCTCCCGGCAAAAGATCAATAACCGGAACCTCTACCATAGTGTAACAACCAGGTTGTTGACGCATGGAAGCGCGAGCTACACAAACCAATACCTGAGCAGTTAGTGCAGGATTATTAATGCGCATATTGAACTCAAACAATTGATTCTGAGTTTTACCGGAAACACCTTTACGAGTGAGGTTTACACCATGTCCCATGTCAAGCAAAGCATCTACGCTGGGAACTAATTTCACATGTGTCTCGTCATTCACAAAGTATGGATCTGCTTTGATGGCAGCAGACACTTTATCAAACTCATAACCGTCTTTCAATTCGATATAAACCATGCGACGGTGAATACCTGTTCCGGTAGGAATAGTCATGGAAAGAGCAGCCTTTACACCATCAATAGCTTTTACAGCTACTGTATGTCCCATACTCATTCCCGGACCAAAGTTTGTATAAGTAATTCCTTTCGGAGCAATAGCTTCCAACAGGGTACGTACGATAGAGTCGCTTCCCGGGTCCCAACCTGCAGAAATAATAGAAACTGCTTTATGTTCTTTTGCAGAAGCAGACAGCGTGCGACGCAAATCGACAATACCGGTATGGATATCGAAGCTGTCAACCGTATTGATGCCAAGTGCAAGGATTTCTTTAGCATAATTCTCTACACTGCGGGTTGGCGTGCAAAGAATTGCAACATCAACACCTTCCAATTCCTTGATATTCTTTACAACAGGGTATTCACTCAGTTCTGCGGGACGGTTTTCAGCTCCAGTGCGGCGTACTACGCCGGCAATTTCAAAGTCGGGAGCCGCTTGCAACGCTTCGAGCACGTATTGCCCGATATTGCCATAGCCAACAATGGCTGCTCTTACTTTTTTCATTCTTTTATTGAATTTATTTATCAGTTTTCTATTTTATCGGCACAAAAGTAATCATTTTCATTCAATTTAACCACAAAACGATTCAGTGTTCCACAGAGTTTTTTCTTTATTAAGACTTCTTTCAAACTTATGTACCTTCAATAACTTACCACTCTAAAACAATTTCCAAAGGAAAAAGTTCCCTGAAACTCTTCTGAGTCTGTAATGAAGAAACACAATATTCTTCGCGCGCATGCGTTATAGTAAGTATTATGATAGAATACATTAGAGGCGGACTTGCCGAGCTCAGCCCGGCAACCGCAGTTATCGACTGTAACGGATTGGGATATGCCGTTAATATTTCATTAAATACGTATGCTGCCATCCAAAGCAAAAAAGAGTGTAAACTGTATATCTACGAGGCTATACGTGAGGATGCATACATCCTTTACGGCTTTGCAGATAAACAAGAGCGTGAATTATTCTTGTTACTGATTTCCGTTTCGGGCATTGGCGGCAATACTGCACGAATGATACTTTCAGCACTTTCACCGGCAGAACTGGTGAATGTTATCAGTACTGAAAATGCCAATTTACTGAAGACAGTGAAAGGTATCGGACTAAAAACAGCTCAACGGGTGATTGTAGATTTGAAAGATAAAATCAAGACAGGTGCCGCAACCTCAGGAAGTTCGATAGGAAGTCTTGGCGGAATGCTATCTGCTGCTAATGCACAGGTGCAGGAAGAAGCTATTGCAGCATTAACAATGTTGGGATTTGCACAGGCACCATCACAAAAGGTAGTTTTGGCAATATTGAAAGAAGAGCCGGATGCACCGGTGGAACAGGTTATTAAGTTGGCGCTGAAAAGACTTTAATTTAGCACTATGCGCTAAATTAAGTGACAAGCGACGAGCGACGAGCGACAAGAACTTTTCAGCGTGATAGCCGAGCGGATAATTATTCGCCCACGAGTATACTCAGTAACTTGTTACCCGTAGCTTGTAGCTCGTAACTTATTCAATTAAACACATTATGAAGTCTCCTCGTATACGACATATCATCTGGTTATTGCTGCTATGGCTCATGCCTGGCAGCTTTGTCGTTATGGGGCAGAATGTAAATGGGGAAAATACACAAGAAACGGAAGCGGAAAACATACAAGATACAATAGCTCCGCGATATTCCGTTCGCAAGACCGTACCGGGTACACTAAAAGACCTTTCTCCCCACCCTGCCGACCTGCAATCACCTATGAACCTGCGAACCGAGGCAGAATATGATGCAAAAACAGACAGGTACTACATACGCACAAAATTAGGGAATACCGAAATCGGTGTACCGATGATACTAACCCCCGAAGAATATCTGGATTGGACGTTGAAACAATCCATGCAATCTTATTACCGCCAAAAGAACGGAGAACAAATCGGCAAAGGAAAAGAAGCTTTCGACTTTATGGATATGAAGTTCAACCTTGGACCGGCAGAGAAGTTGTTCGGCCCCGGTGGGGTACAAATACGTACACAAGGTAATGCAGAACTCAGCTTCGGCATGACATACAAAAACGTAAAGAATCCCTCACTTCCGGAAAGTCAACGCAAAACACTTGGTTTTGACTTTGACGAGAAAATTAATATCAACGTCAATGGTAAGGTAGGTGACAAGGTGAATATGAACATGAACTACAACACTGATGCTACCTTTGATTTTGACACCAAACGGCTGAAACTGAAATATGAGGGAAAAGAAGATGAGATCATCAAACTGATTGAAGCCGGTAATGTGAGCATGTCCACCAATAACTCACTAATACGCGGAGCATCTGCACTGTTCGGCATTCGCACAGACCTGCAATTTGGCAAACTAAAGCTACAGGCTGTTATCAGCCAGCAAGAGAGTGAAGCCAAAACAGTGACCAGCCGCGGCGGTGCACAAACCACTACTTTCGACTTCTCCGCAGACAATTACGAAGGAAACCGACACTTCTTCCTTGCCCATTATTTTCGGGATGTCTATGACAAAAACCTGGCACAGCTTCCGAATATCCTTTCGGGAATCACAATTAACAGGATCGAAGTATGGGTAACCAACAAACGAAATAACTATGATAATCCGCGAAACATCGTAGCACTAACTGATCTTGGAGAAGCCTTTCACATAGGCAACACTACCGCCTGGAGCGGAGTGGGAAACCCCACCAACCCCAGTTCAAACGTCAACGCTCCCGCCAATAGTGCCAATAACCTCTATGCGGCAATGATCAGCAGCTATGCAGCCGCACGCGATATCAGCCAGGTAAGCAATGTCATGAGTACAATCCCCGGATCCGAACCCGGCATGGATTACGAAAAAATAGAAAGTGCCCGTCTGCTCACTTCCTCAGAATACACACTGAACAGTAAACTGGGTTATATCTCACTGAAGCAAACCCTTCAACCGGACGAAGTACTGGCAGTCGCTTTTGAATACACACTCGGTGGACGAAGTTATCAGGTAGGTGAGTTTTCTTCTGACATCAAGGAAACCGGGCAAAGTTTGTTCGTAAAATTACTGAAGAACACGGCAAACTCCCCGGACGCAGCCTGCTGGGATCTGATGATGAAGAACGTCTACAGTCTCAATGCCTACTCCGTGCAGAAAGAGAAATTCCAGTTGAATATCACTTACCAAAGCGATACAACAGGCGTATATCTACGCTATATCCCGGAAGGAAAGATTGCCAAAACACCCCTGTTGCGTGTCATGAACCTCGACCGCCTTAATAGCCAGAACCAAACAGGTGCGGACGGTTTCTTCGACTTTGTCGAAGGCTATACGGTGACAGCATCGGACGGACGTATTTACTTTCCTGTAGTAGAACCTTTCGGCAGCCACCTGCGCAAAGCCATCGGGAATGATGCACTGGCGGACAAATATGTGTTTCAGGAACTGTACGACTCCACCCGCACCGTAGCGCAACAAACAGCTGAAAAGAATAAATTCCGGCTAACAGGTGAATACCGTGCCTCCAATGCCAATGAAATACGGTTAGGAGCTATGAATATTCCACAAGGCTCAGTACGGGTAACGGCAGGCGGCATGACACTGGTAGAAAACTCGGACTATACAGTAGACTACACATTGGGAGTAGTTACCATTCTCAACCAAAGCATCATTGACGCCGGCACAGCCATCAGCGTAAATCTGGAAAGTAATACGCTCTACAGCATGCAACGCAAAACGATGATGGGCCTAAACTTCACCTACGATTTCTCACAGAACTTCTCTTTCGGAGGAAGCATCATGCACCTCAGCGAGAAGCCGCTGACGAGCAAAGTGGCAATGGGTGACGAACCTCTCTCCAATACATTGTGGGGAGTGAATGCTTCATGGAAAAAAGAGAGCCAGTGGCTGACAAACATGCTGGACAAACTACCGTTCGTCACCGCAACCGCCCCCAGCAGCATCAATCTCGGTGTGGAATTCGCCCATCTCATTCCGGGACATGCCAAAGGACTGCAACAAAACGCTTCGTACATCGACGATTTCGAAAGCACGCAAAGTGGTATCGACCTTCGCCAGCCCTCATACTGGATGTTGGCAAGCACCCCCTCTCCCCTCTTTCCCGAAGCAACCCGCAGCAATGATATCAATTATGGAAAGAACCGGGCACTACTGGCATGGTACCATATTGACGGACTTTTCACCCGCCGTAACTCTTCATTGACACCTACACACATCAAAAACGACCTCAACCAGCTCAGCAACCACTATGTACGTGAGGTCTATGAGCAGGAACTGTTTCCGAATAAAGAAACTCCCTATCAGGAATCGGCTTCCATGAACGTGCTGAACCTGGCCTATTATCCACAGGAACGAGGGCCGTACAATCTGGATACAGACCTGAATTCCGACGGTACTCTGCAAAATCCGGAGAATCGCTGGGGAGGCATGATGCGTAAACTGGATACCAGTGATTTTGAAGCGGCAAACATTGAATACGTCACGTTTTGGTTGCTCGACCCCTTCATCTATGGAGAGGGGGGTAGTAATCCTGCGGGGGTGCAGGAGCATAACCCTGCAGGGGTGCAGGAGCGTAATCCTGCGGGGGTGCAGGAGCGTAACCCTGCGGGGAACTCTTCCAAAGGCACTCTCTACATCAACCTCGGCGAAGTATCCGAAGACATCCTCAAAGATGGCAAGAAGTTCTTTGAAAACGGTCTGCCCATTGATGGAGATGCCACAAAGACCGAAGAAACTGTTTGGGGGCGTGTTCCCCGCGACCGCAGTGTGGTATATGCCTTTGATAATGCAGCCGGTGCACGCCGTAGACAAGATGTCGGACTGAACGGGCTCTCTACTGAAGACGAACGCACCTTCTCCACTTATCAGAAATATCTGACAGACATACAAGGCAAAGTGGATGCCTCCACTTACGAAAAATTCTACAACGATCCGGCAGGCGACAATTATCACTATTTCCGTGGCTCGGACTATGACCGTGAAGAGCGTAGCATTCTGGAGCGTTATAAATACTATAACAATACCGAAGGGAACTCCACCGCCAGTGAAGATTCTCCGGAACGATACGATATATCTTCAAAAACCGTGCCCGATGTAGAGGATATCAATCAGGACAATACACTGAACGAGACTGAGAAGTATTTCCAATATCGCATCAATCTGACACCTGCCGACCTGAAAGTAGGGCAGAATTACATCACGGATAAACGAACCGCCAGTGTCCGCCTGCGCAACGGACAAACGGAAGAAGTGACCTGGTATCAGTTCAAAGTTCCCGTACGCAGTGGTGAGGCTGTGGGAAACATCAAAGACTTCAAGTCCATCCGCTTCATGCGCATGTTCCTGACCGGGTTTGAGAAACCCATCGTGCTGCGTTTTGCCACCCTGGAGTTGGTACGCGGCGAATGGCGCACCTATACCGACGCACTGAGCAATACACAGCAAGGCACTTCTACCACCAGTTCTGCCGCACTGGACGTTTCTGCCGTCAATATCGAAGAAAATGGAGACCGTACTCCGGTGAACTATGTAATGCCTCCGGGTATCTCCCGTGTCATCGATCCGGGACAACCGCAACTTCGCCAGCAGAACGAGCAAGCCATGAGCCTGAAGCTGGAAAAGTTGGCTCCGGGTGATGCCCGTGCCGTCTACAAGAATACGGGTATGGACATGCGGCAATACCGCCGGCTGCAAATGTTTGCTCATGCCGAAGCTCTGCCCGATCTCTCCACAGATCCGCAGAACGGAGAACTTTCCGTATTCATCCGCCTCGGATCAGATTACCGCAGCAACTATTATGAATACGAAATCCCCCTCACACTCACTCCGCACGGAGAATACAACGGAAGTACCGTTGCCGGTTGCCTTGCCGTCTGGCCGAAAGACAACAATCTGGACATTGACCTCAGTGTGCTTACTAATGTCAAGAAAGCCCGTAATCGCCTAAAGAATATCTCGAATAGTGGTGTCAGCTATGCTAAAGTGTATTCGGAATACGATCCGGATAAACCCTCCAATAAGATAAGCGTGATTGGTAATCCTTCACTGGCAGAGGTCAAGACAATGATGATTGGTGTGAGAAATAACTCACGCACCGTCAAATCGGCAGAAGTCTGGGTGAACGAACTGCGCCTGACCGAATTCAACGAAGACGGCGGCTGGGCTGCACAAGGCAATCTCAACTTACAACTTTCCGATATCGGTAGTATCAACCTGACCGGTCACGTGGAAACAGCCGGTTTCGGCGGACTGGAACAGAGCGTCAGCGAGCGTCGGCTGGACGACTATTATCAGTATAGTTTCACCACCACATTCGACTTGGGACGTTTCTTTCCTAAAAAGGCCAAATTGGCCGCTCCTATTTACTTCTCTTACTCCAAAGAAGCTACTACGCCAAAGTACAATCCCCTGGACAAAGATATGTTGCTGGATGACGCCCTGGATGCCTGCACCACCGATTGGGAACGAGACTCGCTGATGAATATCGCCCGTGAAATTACGACCTACCGCAATTTCAGTCTCAGCAATGCACGACTGGGCATTACAAGTAAAAACCCCATGCCTTATGATCCGGGGAACTTTACTTTCAGCTATTCCCGTTCCCTCCGCCACAACCAGGGTAGTACCACAGCTTACGAAAATGAAACAGACTGGCGTGCTGCAATGACTTATAATTATGCTCCTGTCTATCGTCCGTGGGAACCTTTCAAAGCTATGGAAAGTAAATCTCCATGGATGCGCTTCGTCAAAGAGCTCAATCTGAACTGGCTGCCCCAAAGCATCTCGTTCAATACCGACATGACGCGTCACTATTACGAACTTCAACTCCGCGACCTGGAGGCACTGACTGCCGGAAGCAGTACCATCGGTAGCGGGGATATCAGTATCGAAGGCATCCCCATCTCCGTTGCTAAAGAATTCCTTTGGAACCGTGACTTCGCCCTGCGCTGGGACCTGACAAGGAACCTGAAACTGAACTTTACCTCCGCTACCCACGCCGAGATTGAAGAACCTTACGGTGTAGTAAATAAAGACCTTTATCCCGACGAATACTCAGCCTGGAAAGATACAGTACGCCGCAGCCTGTTCTCGCTCGGCCGTCCTATTGATTTCCAGCAGACATTCAATGCCACTTACAAACTCCCATTCGACAAGTTCCCCGCTACCGACTGGATCAGTGCCGATCTTCGCTTTGCCTCTTCTTACAACTGGGACCGGGGTGTTTCCCTTTCCGATGGCGTAGAAATGGGCAATACTGTCAGCAATCAGCGCAGCATCGACGTAAACTCGCGTTTCAATCTCGAAGCACTCTATAACAAGGTACCTTATCTAAAGAAAGTAAACCGCCGCTTTTCCGCCTCCTATCGCAAACCCTCCTCACCCAAAGAACAAAAGCCCCGCCGCTTCGACAAGGAAGTACAATTGCGTGCAGACACTACGGTTACCATTCAACACAGTATGAACTCCCGTCGTCCCAAAGTCACCGCTCTCACAGTGGACGGACGTCGTTATCCCGTACGTTATAAGATTATAAATGCTAATTCACTACGTATTGATACGCAGGACACGGCACGCATAAAGCTCACTGTAATCCCCGGTCCTGATCCGGAAGATGGTTGGTGGTATAAATTCGGTCAGCATGCCACCCGCCTTGCCATGAGCGTGCGCAATTTCAGTTTTACCTACAAAAATACGTATGCCATGACCCTTCCCGGTTTCCGTCCTGAAGTCGGTGACATGTTCGGCCAGAAGAAACACGGAGGCTTCCTTGCTCCGGGAATGGACTTTGCATTCGGTTTCACCGGAGACGGCTATATCGACCGTGCCTTGCAAAACGACTGGCTCATCTGCAACGACTCCGTTGTCAGCCCTGCCAGCAGCAATGCCCTTGAAGATCTTCAATTGCGTATCTCCCTTGAACCGATACGCGACCTCAAAATAGACCTTACCGCCAATCGTACCCGCAACCGCAGCCGCGAAATACAATATATGTTCGAAGGTATGCCGGATACCCGCAGTGGTAACTTCTCCATGAGTATCATTTCTATCGGTAGTGCTTTCGAACGCCCCAGCGCCGGCGACGGTTATCATTCCGGCACATTCGAACGTTTCCGCCGCAACCTTGACGTTATCCGTGACCGTGTGGAATCCCAATTCCTCGGTGCACAGTATCCGCAAGGCAGCGCCCTTGCCGGAAAGACATTCGATCCGGCAAACGGCACAATCAGCAAGCACTCACCGGATGTCATGATCCCTGCCTTCCTCGCCGCCTATACCGGAAGGAGCGCTCGGAACTCTGCCCTCGACTTCTTCCCCAGCCTGTTCTCCATGATGCCGAACTGGCGTATCACCTACACAGGACTTACCAAGATAGCCTGGTTCAAAAAGAACTTCCGCAGTGTCAATCTGAATCATGCCTATCGCAGCACCTACAGCGTCGGCAGCTACAACACTTTCCAGAGTTTCATGAGCTATATGGGCGATATAGGCTTTGTAGAAGATGTGCAATCAGGAAATCCTATCCCTTCATCGCGCTTCGACATCAGCATGGTATCCATCAACGAGCAATTCTCCCCCCTTATCGGTATGGATGCCACCCTCAAAAACGGGCTTACCGCCAAAGTGGAATATAAAACCAGCCGTATATTAAATCTCAGTATGAGTGCTTGTCAACTGGTAGAAACCGCTTCCCGCGATTTCGTTATCGGCCTGGGATATAAGATCGTAAACTTCAATTTATTCAGTGGCCGGAATGTAAAAGACAGCAAGAATCGTGTCAGCCATGACCTTGCTCTCCGTGCAGATATTTCATTCCGCAACCAGTCCGCCCTCTGCCGGGACATCCAGCAAGGTTTTGCACAAGCTACCAATGGCAACAAAGCCCTGAAAATATCATGTTCGGCAGACTACACCCTGAGTCGCTTGTTAACCCTGCGCCTTTACTATGACCGCCAGCAAAATACCCCGTTAATATCCTCCAGCTCATATCCGGTAGTCAGTGCCGACTTTGGTTTCAGTATGAAATTCTCTCTCACGCGGTAAATATACTCGACGATTAAGGAGCAATTCAAGGGAAAGTTTTATCTTTGTGAGATAAACAACAAGCAATATGAAACAAGCAAGAATTTACATGAAGCGTTGGCTAGGAATTAACGAACGCAGCAAACAACTCTCGACCGACACCTGGTATTTGAACTTCGCCAGTCAACTGCTATCTTTGATCGATGAATCCCCTTTATACAGTAAAAAATTTGAAACAGAGAAAGTAGATGCTGCCCTTTCATTGGCTATTTATCTGCAAGATGCCATCGCCCAGTCCGGTGGTTGGAAAGAGTTTTCCAATGCCTATTACGGATTGTACAAGTCCTATCTTCCTTTCTATACGCTGACCGACGAGTATCTTCCCGACGAAATCAATGTAGAAGACATCTCATTTATCCAGTGGACGCTTCTCTCCCGCTATGCCATCTTCGAGGAGGACGATGTTATTATCCAGAATCCCCATGATCCTGACCTGATAGAATTCAGCCAAAAGGTATATGAAGTGATGGATACCGCCTTTGAAGAAGCTCCCATCTGCGACGAGCCGTCTTCTCCCATTTGGGTGATGGGACTTGATTTACTGAAAATGCCATTAGTACCACTTCCCGAAATCACTCCCGGAATGACACTTAAAAAAGATGTGGAGAACTGCCTGTCATACAGCAAAGGAGAGCCGCTACTTTATTTTACCACCTACGATGAATTACGCCGTTTCTTTGTGGAAGAATTAAAATGGGAAGATAAAAATGAAAGTCTGTTGCCGGAATTAAGAGATGAAAGAAACTTTGTGATCTATGCCAATGCCAAAGGTATGCTGATAGCCTCTAATGTTTCTTATTGTTTCTGCGATCCACGTAATCCGACTTATAATACAGAAAAGGCAGCTGCCAAAGGATACAAATTATTCACTTATCCGGGTACCTGCCCCTTTGATCTCCTGAAGTATGGTATGGCAAAAAGCCTACTTCCTGATATGCAACTTCCCTTCCCTGGTGGAAAAGAAGTATTGCATGATAATTGGGACTTCATTGCACGATACTTCTTGTGTGAGTATTACGAAGGAGAGTGAGATAAATATGAAATATGAAGTATTAAGTATGAAGTATAAATTGCCATGCAGCATAATTCCGCAACACATTCATACTTAATACTTCATACTTAATACTTCATATTTCATACTTATCCTACATTTCTCTTATCTCTTCCTTGCACAGTGTCAACTTCTCTACCCCGTCTGCTGTCACTACCCATGAGTTTTCAATACCCAGGGGGCCGACACCCGGCAATACGATTTTGGGTTCGAGGGCAAATACCATACCCGGTTCTAATTCCTGCTTCATACGCGGAGCCAGTACAGGAGCTTCGTTGATTTCCAAGCCAATGCCATGACCGATAAATTTCGCCTTCTGTGCTACTCCCATAAAGTAATCGGCAAATCCGGCTTTCGTTACGATATCAATAGCTGTATTATAGAGATCTTCGCAAACAGCACCCGGTTTTGCCTTTTCAATCACAGTTGCCTGTACATCCAGACATGTTTGATGTGCAGCATAAGCCTTCTCCGGTAACTTACCGATAGAGAATACTCGGCTCATATCACCCATGTATCCATAGAAGTTTCCACCCATATCAACCATAAAACTCTGACCGGGTTGCAGCAATGCACCGTTTGCACCGATAGGTATAGACGGATCAAGTCCTTCACCACCTAAAGCAAAGTCATAAGGTGCAGGAGCAGTGGCATTATCTCCCGCCAGCAAGCTACCCATAAATATCTCCATACTCTGACCAAATGTACGGAAAATACCCAGACAACCTTCCAAACGCATCAGGCGTTCTATTTCAATAGACAACTGACGATCTGTCATTCCTGGTCGATACACAGAAGGAATCTGTTCATAAGCCTTCGTATGGGCAATACCCGAACGACGGAACATTTCAATTTCAATATTTGTCTTTACACTACGCGCCTTACGGATCAGGGGAGTACCATTCACAACAGTAGCTTCAGGAAAGCAAGCTGCCAGACGGGTATACTCCGTATAAGAGAGTTCGTCTCCCTCCAACATCAATTTCGCAGGCAAGGGCAGACCGCACTCTTTCAATAAATCGGGCAATTGTTCCGGCTTACGGATAGAATGTATATGTTCTCCTTCAATATTATTAGGGCGTTTGATAAATAAGCGTGCCGGAGCATTCAACGGTAAATACAGATAGCCGCTGACAACGCGTCCGTACGTATAAATCAAGTTTACATTGCAAGTGATAAGAGCGGCGTCAATCTCTTGTTGAGCCATCAAGACGCGTATTTTATCGCGTCTTAATTTTAGTTCCGGTTGTAACATCTCTTTGTTATTTTATGATTTTCCGGATGCAAAGGTAATAATTTTGGTATTAAGTACGAGGTATTAAGTATTAAGTTTGACTGATAGCGGCGCTGTAGAAGTGAATATACCTAATTGTTGGTATGCCTATAAAAAAAGTACTGCCCTACACCTTCACAGGCAGGACAGCACAAACCACAAATACAAATACAACTAAACAAAGTTTTCCTTTAAATAATTCCCTGACCCATCATTGCGTGAGCCACCTTCATGAAGCCTGCAATATTGGCTCCCTTCACGTAGTTGATGTAACCGTCAGGTTCTGTCCCATATTTTACGCATTGTGCATGAATGCCGTGCATAATAGCGTGCAGTTTCTCGTCCACTTCGGCAGCACACCAACTGAGGTGCATTGCATTCTGTGACATTTCCAATCCGGAAGTAGCAACACCACCGGCATTGACAGCCTTACCCGGAGCATACATCACCTTATGTTCGATGAACAGGTCGATAGCTTCCGGCGTACAGCCCATATTAGATATTTCACCCACACACATCACTTTATTTTCAATCAACTGACGGGCATCATCACCATTCAGTTCATTTTGCGTAGCACAAGGCAATGCAATATCAGCTTTCACTTCCCATGGACGCTTACCGGCAACAAATGTAGAACCGGGGAATTCGTCTGCATACGGAGCCACTATATCATTGCCCGATGAACGGAGTTCAAGCATATAATCTATCTTTTCGCCACTGATACCATTCGGATCATAAATATATCCGTCCGGTCCGGAGATAGTAACCACCTTGGCACCCAACTCGGTTGCTTTGGTAGCGGCACCCCAAGCTACATTTCCGAAACCGGAAACGGCAACGGTCTTACCTTTGATATCAATGCCTTTAGTTTCTAACATCTGGTTCACGAAGTACAATCCACCGAAACCTGTAGCTTCAGGACGAATCAGAGAACCGCCGAATTCCAAACCCTTTCCGGTAAATGTGCCGGTAAATTCACGGGTTAACTTCTTATACATACCGAACATATAACCCACTTCACGACCACCTACACCTATATCACCGGCTGGTACATCCATATCCGGACCAAGGTGACGCCATAACTCCAACATGAATGCCTGGCAGAAGCGCATGATTTCACCATCGCTCTTACCGCGCGGAGAGAAGTCGGAACCACCTTTACCACCACCCATAGGCAGAGTAGTCAGTGCATTCTTAAACGTCTGTTCAAAGCCTAAGAATTTAAGGATGGAAAGATTTACGGAAGCATGGAAACGAATACCGCCTTTGTACGGGCCAATGGCATTGTTGAATTGCACACGGTAACCAAGGTTGGTTTGTACATCACCTTTGTCGTCCACCCAAGTAACACGGAACGTAAAGATACGGTCGGGTTCAACCAAGCGTTCTATGATTTTAGCTTTCTCGAACTCTGGATGCTGGTTATAGATATCTTCGATGGAAAGAAGTACTTCCTTTACGGCTTGAAGATATTCAGACTCGCCGGGATGCTTTGCCTCTAAAGAGGACATAATTCGTTCGATATTCATAATATTACGTTTTAAAGGTTTATTCCTTCGTGACTTTAAGGTTATTCGAGCAAATTGTCAACGAATAACACTGCAAATATAGGAAAACTTTTGGATTCACCTATACTTTTCAGTGATATTTTGATTAAATAATGATAAAACGTCAATTACAGCATTAATATTTGCTGGCTACTGATTCAATCTGAGATTCTATTTGCTCCATAGAAGAAATCTTACTACTTATGAATACTTCATGTTGCTGCAAACAGTTCTTAATAGGCAAAATCAAGTGATTACAAAAGTATTCGTACTGTTTGTCATTCCATATATTGCGCAAACTGCTAGTTATAAAATCCAATTCTTGCTGTTTTTGAGATAATAGTCCGTATTCCAACATAAAATTACCTTTTAGTATTTTGCAAATGATAGATAAGCTTATCAATAAAACGACAGGCATTATCAGCATATTGTTTTGCTTCATTCATACATGTAAAAGCCTCTTGAGTAATATCATCCGCTAGATTCCGGGCTTGATATAATCCATTCTGCACTTCTTCCATATCATTCTCACATTCAATGAGCTCGTCCTCCAACTCTTCTTTCTCATCAGTTTTCATATCAATCTCATCTAAAATATGTCTCCGATATGCTTCATCTTCCACGTTATATAAACTGTTATGCAGAGAATTTATAGAAGCCTCCAAAGAATTTATTTGCCTATTGATACGTTCACGGGCCCGTTCAATGCGACTTATCAGATTTTCGCACCGACTGACTTTGCTCTGTGCACCCGACTGAAGACGGCTACGCACAGAATCAAGTCCACTTATAAAATTATTTATTTGCGAATAAAATGAATACAATTCGTTTATCTCCCGAACGGATACATCATTCATATTATCTTATGTTTTTTACTTGCTGAATAGCAGCAGCATAACGACGCATATATGCACTGTAATCATTCATCATCTGGCCTATTTGATTAATGACTTGTACGCTCTGTTCAAATTGCCGCATAAACTGTTGATTCTGTTCATCATTCCATCCCTCATTTACGCGATACATTTCAGCTCTAGCCTTATTAAAGTTCTGCACCATAGCATTACTTAATCCGTCCAAGGCTTGCGCAAAAGCGATGAGTTCTTCTTCATTTCTTACATTAACTTCATGTGCCATAATTAGTTATTTCATTAAGTTTTTTATATCATTTACTGTAATAGAGTCAAAAGGACAATAAAGTATCTCTGTCCCTGTTATGTCGTTACGAAAGTAGCTACGCAAACGTTCATGGTCATCACTCATTTGTTCCGGCTTAAAATCATCAGACAGAGCCAGTTTTATTGCCGTTTCCGAATCTGTTCTCTGGACAACAACATACTGGAACATCGAATAAATATCTTTTTTGTTCAAAGAATATTCCTGAAAGAGTAAATTATCCAGTTTGTTAACTTGAAGAATAGTGTGAATCCCATAATCAGGTCCTTTTGTTAAAACAGTTTGCAGTATGTGCTGCACAGTATCTACCTTGTTTTTAGATTTTGCAGGTTTTTCCATCACAGATTCTGCTGTAAACGGGAAAGGACAATCTGATAAAAAATCATTTGCATTTTGATTGGCAGGAGTTGATACTGGCGAATGATCTTCAACTGGCAGCTCAACCTCCGCATTATGCTTTAGTGATGTAAAGTAGTCTTGTTCAAGGATAAACAAGAAAGTATCTTCTTTTTCTTTTCTTTCACGTATCTGTATCGCCAATTGTGAAAGCATCTCATTGCGTTGACGATTGCGTACCAAGATATGACAACCGTAATCTTCCAACGTATTCAAAACTTCTTCGTCAACAGCATATTCATCATCGGGGTCCATACAATCAATAAGATAGAAACGAGCATCTTCACCCATTTTTTTATAATAGTGCATCAACGAGAGTAGTATATTTAGCTGGATACGGGTACTTTGTAGACGCTCATTAATACCTATTAATAATAGATTAGAGGCTGTTTCAGGTTTAAAACTTGCAGAGATCAAGTTCGATTTCACACTGATACCTTTACCCAGATAAACTGCAGGATAACGCCGGGGCAATTCATCCGGTATCCAGTCTACCAATCTATATGTCTGCTTTCCAGAGAAATAGAATGGTTGGAAATCCACTATACTGTTTGTACTTTTTTGATTTATATTCTGCAAATTTTCAGCCAGCCTCTCACGATCATAAAAATCCGCTTTGAATATAATCCCCTCCTCAAAACCTTTAGGACGGTAATATACCTCTCCTGTGGATAAAGCTTCTGTACGAGTTCCCACTGTAGGAATAAATACTTGCGCATCCGTCATACGACAATTCAACAAGTAAGGATCTGTGATATTATTTTTTATTCCCCCTGGAATGTTAGTCCCTGTCAAAGTCTGAGTGGCAAAAATTAAATGTACCCCCTGATTACGTCCCTCCTTAGCAATACGTGTCAGAATAACATCTATTTCACTTTGTATTTTAAATCTTCCTTCTTTAAAAAGTTCATGGCACTCATCTACCAGTAAAACTATACGTGGCAACTTTTTATTAGATGTTATTGCATTGTAATCTTTCAAATTAGAGACTTCTTCATTGCGCATAAGTCGTGCACGTTCTTGCATCACCTCCCACAAATCTTTCAAAATTTCCAATGTGATTTGTGGGTCTGATTCATCCACCATTAAACATCGTACATGTTTACAAGTCCGATAACGATTAAATTCCACACCTCCGAACTTAAAGTCCATCAAATAGAATTGCAGGCTCTCCGGAGAATATTTCAACATGGCATGATTTAAAATATCATGCAGAAAGACTGATTTTCCAGAACCTGTCTGGCCAATTATAAATGAGTGTACATGAGATATTTCATCAAGAACAAAATTAATGCGCCCCTGATTGTTTGTTCCTACTTCAATACTGAATTCTTTAGCTGCATCTTGGTAAGGAGTAACAGTCATTGTTTCTTGTATTTGTTGTTTTTGCAATTCAGCTTCCCGTTCTTGTTGCTGTGAAAGTTCCTTTTGGAAGTTCTGATAACATTGCTGCCATTTTTTTAATATTTCAATTCTTTTGGAAGCAGTTCCTATGGGAGTATTTGCTACAGCCGACATTTTAGGTCCATCCGTTTCGATAAACAATTCCTTTTCCCATTGAGAAGGCAGATTACCCACTACTATAATATGAAAACCTACACGCCAACCATTGCGAATAACGGATTTCATAGTTTCTGTCAGGTGTGAATCTAACTGTTGGGGTAAATCATTCAACACGATCACCTCATAAGGATATTCTATCCGTTTCTCCCGGAGGTGGTATTTTATGATATCACCTGCTTCACGGAATCGTTTTTCTATCTCTGAATTCCAGACCTGTATCTGTCTCAATAAATCACCCAGCTGCAAGATAGTCCCTCCTACCATCACATCATCCAATTGCTTGAAATTCTCAAAGGCCGAAGTGAAATTCAAGTCAACGCCGGTAATATGTAGTTTACCAGGAACGAAATGCAACAACATTTCAGTGAGCATAAATTCAACCTTCGCCTGATCTACTATGGATAAATGAAAATAACTGCTCTTCCCTTCCACTTGCCAGTTTATCATTTGGGGAATATCAGCAGCTACATAGATGCTACCATAACATTGGGTTTCTTTCCGCTCATAATTGACAGGAAATTGTTCACATACATATCGTTTATCTGCAGCTTGCAGACAACTGTTTATATAGTCTTCTACGGAATAATCCTCTTTCTCCTTCACTATGTAAGGAAGAAGGAAAGGATCATGTTTCCGTAGGAGTTCTTTTCCGTAATTTATACTATCTTCTGTTATTGAGCGAGATTTCCGGGCACAATAACTTATAAAATCATCGCATATCAGCGTTGCTTTCTGCTTGAAATTTTTAGGTTGATCGGCCAGGCTAGGAAGGTTTTTCAGTTCTTTTCGGATATCAGGATAAAAAGTTTCAAGATCTGTATATGATTTTAATACTTCCTCAGCAATAATTTCTCCCAGCTGATTGGCACGCGACAAGCTATCATTATATAACAGCAATCGACCTGCATCTACATATTGATTAGCGTAGTCTTTAAAACAATTGAAAAGTCTTCTTTTCAGTTGTTCAATATTATACAATTGCACATGTCGTTCGACCTCTGTTTTTATAATATTATCTGTCAGGCTCATAACTACTTTCCTAAAATTTTCTTCAATTTGTTTAATGTCGGATGCTCCAGCTCATAAATAAACTGCTTGGCATTTTCTACCATCTTGACTTTCTTTACAGAATCAGGATATGGTGTATACTTTATGAAGGACCGATAAAGTTCCAACGCCTTTTGCTGATTTATTTGATATCCTCCTATCCCCTGATGACAGAATACAGCCCAATAAAAATAGGCGTTAGGATAGCTGAATTTATTAATAGCTACAGATATTAATTTCCCGGCTTTTGTATATTGTTGTTCATCATAATAGATATCTGTCAAACGGCAAACTGCCAATTTATGATTTTGATCGGCAGCTTTTTGAAACCATTGAATAGCAGTCAATACAGGATTTGCATCCTTAATCGAATAAAGTCCAGAATTAAAAAACATTTCTCCTACTTCATATTGAGCTTCCGCATAACCTTGATTGGCAGCCTTCAATAACCATTCCAGAGCAAATCGATAACTACAACTAGTACCTATTCCATTCTTATAGCATAATCCCAGTTCAAATTGTGACTGTTTTATCCCCTTCTTAGCAGACTTTTCAAAATTCTGAAATGCCATTTGAGGTGATTTCTCCGTACCATAACCATTTTTGTAACAAAGACCCAGATAATACTCTGCGTATTTATCCGGATTCACATCTTCATACCTGCGAAAGTACCAAAATGCCTTATTCAGATTCTTATTTAATTTGCCATACCCGTAATAGTAGAACATTCCCATAAAATAGTAAGTACCGCTAAATGTTCCGGCATTACTGAAATAAGCAAACGAACGGTCAAGGTCCTTAGTAACTCCCCAACCATGATAATACATTACTCCCAAATAATAGTTAGCAGGAAGATTACCATGATTTACAGCTGTTTGCAGCCATGTCAGGGCATCATGATATTCCTTGACTAAATATTTTTCTTTTCCCAACTCATACTGGGCAGCTATGCAACCTTTTAAGGCCGCTCTGCGATACCAGTCCAAAGCTCTCGTCTTGTCCTTTATTCGATGTACACCCTCATTATAAGCTTTTCCCATTTTATATGCCGCTTCAGAATGTCCTTGCATTGCTGCTTTTTCATACCATTTATAAGCCATCGCATAATCCTTTTCAGCTCCTGCACCCGATTCATAGATTGTGCCCATTTGATACTGGGCCAAGACATGCCCTGCTTCGGCAGCTTTCAAGTAATATTGCACAGCCTTTGCATGGTTCACAGGCACTCCTTTGCCAGAATCATATTCTACACCTATATTATATAGAAAAGCCGGTTCCCCTTTCGTACCGATCAAAGTATAACAGACATGAAGCGATAGACCAGCTTCTTTGAAATGTTCTATGGCTTTCACCGAATCTTGAGCAACTCCCCACCCGTTGGCATATAATTTTCCCAAGAAGAAATGACAATCAGTGACATATTCCTTTTTAGCGATCGATGCCATAAAAAGCGCGCGCGCTTTTTGATGTTGTTTTAGGTTACCTAGCATTCTGGCATGTCCATACAAAGCACCCTCATACCCTTTATTCGCAGCTTGTTCGTACCAGTAAGCAGCTTTCTCGTGATACTTCACCCATTCATATACAATCGCCACTTTGTAAGAAGCTTCAGCATTGCCTTGATCTGCACATCTTTTATACCATTTGTAGGCCTGCCCTATGTTTTTTTCTATATGTTTACCTGTTTCATAGCAGGTGGCTAGTTTATATTGCGCCAATTCATGCCCTTTTTCTGCAGCTCTCAAAAAGAATTTCATCGCCTTCACAAAATCGACAGCTACTCTGTCTCCTTTTTCGAATTGTAATCCAGATTGATACAATGCGTCTGGCGTATCCCCCCCTAGTCCTTTAATAGAATAGTAGAACTCTCCTTTGGGAAAATTGTATCGTTCCACACATTCTACATACCTTTCCGGAGACGACATAAAACGTTTATCAGCAAGGCGGTGAAAAATCTCGGTAGCTTCATGGTACTTGCCTGTAGCAATGAAACATTCAGCCAAAAAATATTCAGATTTCAGATGTCCTTTCTCAACAGCTTTTTTATACCATTCTATAGCTTTACCGGGTGCTTTATCCCGTTGATGATAATAATAGCCTATGCTATAATATGAATTAGCAATTCCCCCTGCAGCTCCTATCTCATAGAAAGCCTGTGCAGTTGACCAACCGTCTACGCCTCCATAACATTCAGCAAGCATATCGGCAGCTTCAGGATGGGTAGACACTTTCGAAAGGCAAGAAATTGCTTCCTTACGCAGATATTCACTTGATTTTTCCGACAGACTCCTTTCATAGCAACGTTTGCCATATTCCAGATAGGCAGGATATAAGAAGTTTTTTAATAATTTGTTCTTCAGATCATCCGGAATATTCCATTCATGCAGTTGTGTGAATTGCTCAAGTCCTATTTTATAGTTCTTCTTTCGCAGGTTTACTCCTCCCCACACTATCTTGGAATAAATGTCTCCTTTTTCTGCTGCTGTTCTAAGTTGTGTTTCACCCGAGATTCCACAGTTAAATATCCGTTTCCCAATATTTAGTACATATTTCTTATTTTCCAATAGTTCCATTGCCGTTATTACATCTGATATATAGGGAGGGACAGGACGCAATAAAGGTTCAGGAGAATTAATCGCTGAAAGCTTATTTCCTAATGATTGAAGAATTTCTTCCGTCTTCTTTTGTAGTTCTGCAAAGTACATAACAGGATTACATTTAATGCCTTTTAAAATTAACTGAAACAAAAATAAGCAAACAAGATCAAAAAGGCAAATTAATCAGAACATATTTATTGGAAGCAAATTCAGAGGTATAAAAGAATAGGGTTCACCATCTATAACTCAACAGATGACAAACCCTAAACACAAATAAAAACTTTTACTTAGAATTTCGGTTTCATTCCCATGTTATACATTATAAATCCGTAAATGTCAGCCTGTTCTTCCAGAACCTTAGCCATAGGCTTGCCTGCACCATGTCCGGCTTTACTGTCGATACGGATAATAGTAGGATTCGTTCCGTCATTACATTCTTGCAGGGTAGCGGCAAATTTGAATGAGTGGGCAGGAACTACACGGTCGTCATGGTCGGCGGTAGTAACCATGGTTGCGGGATACTTGGTGCCGGGTTTCAGGTTGTGTAGCGGAGAGTAGCCTTTCAGATACTCAAACATTTCCTTGCTGTCCTCGCTCGTACCGTAATCGCTTGCCCAGTTCCAACCGATAGTGAACTTATGATAGCGGAGCATATCCATTACACCTACCTGCGGAATGGCTACGCGGAACAAATCGGGACGTTGTGTCATACAGGCACCTACCAGTAAACCACCATTAGAGCCACCTACGATAGCTATTTTATCTTTGTTGGTATACTTATCATTAATAAGGTATTCGGCAGCTGCGATGAAGTCGTCGAATACATTCTGTTTCTGCATCTTCGTACCCGCTATGTGCCAGTCTTCGCCATACTCACCGCCACCACGCAGATTAACCTGTGCATAGATACCTCCATTTTCCAGGAACGGAATACGTGATGTAGAGAAGCCCGGATTAAGGCTGATATTGAAACCACCGTAACCATAGAGATACACCGGATTCGTACCGTCTTTCTTAAGATCCTTCTTATAAGTCAGGAACATCGGTATCTTGGTACCGTCCTTGCTGGGATAGAATACCTGCTCCGTTATAAATTCATCGGAGTTGAAGTCAACCTTCGGAGCACGGAAGAGCTCATACGTATTCGCATCCATATCATATTTATACGTAGCACCGGGGATGGTGAACGAAGTAAAACCGAAGAAACATTCCTTATCATCCTTGTCGCCACTGAAACCTACGGAACCGAGCGAAGGCAACTTAATTTCCTGTATCTCCTTGCCGTCCAGGCCATATACATACGCGTGGTTGGAAGCATCTTTATCATATGTCAGGAACAACTTCTCACCTATCACACCCACATCCGAAAGTACATTCTCACTTTCCGGAACCAGCTCCGTCCAGTCTTTCAGGGCGGGTTTGTTGATATCCACCGTCATGAGGCGATATTTCGGTGCATTGTAGTTCGTAAACATATAGATTTTGTCACCTATCACCTCTATAGGAGCATAAGTGTAATCCATATCCGTAGCCATCGCAATGAACGGTGCGTTCGGTTTACGCAGATCTTTCATATACAAGGCATTGCCGCGTCCGTCGCCACTTTCATACAGGAACAGGATGGTTTCATCCTCATTCACACTGGCGCTGTAGAAACGTTTGGGATATGCCTGATTCTGGTAAACCAGCTTATCCTGCGATTGCGGCGTACCCATCTTGTGATAGTAAATCTTATGATTCTCGTTCACGTTAGAGAACTCCTTCCCTTTCACCGGAGCATCGTAAGCGCTATAGTAAAATCCATCGCCCTGCCAGCTAGCACCTGTAAACTTTGCCCATTCGATATGATCGTCCAGCAACTTGCCGGTTTCGGTATCCATTACATAAATTTCCTGCCAGTCCGAACCACTGCGAGAAATGGTATAGCCGGTATATTTTCCGTTATTCGAAAAAGAAATGCTTGTTAAAGCTACCGTACCGTCATCCGAGAGTTTGTTAGGATCAAGGAATACACGCGGTTCACCGTCCAATGCATCCTGCACATACAGTACGCTCTGATTCTGCAAGCCGTCGTTTTTATAGAAATAATACTTACCATGCTTTTTGAATGGCGTACCAATCTTTTCATAATTAGCCACATCCGTCAACCGCTTCAGCAGGGCATCACGGAAGGGAATTTTAGACAAATAGTCGTTTGTCACCTTGTTTTGCGCTTCCACCCATGCGGCGGTTGCGGCAGAAGTATCATTTTCCAGCCAACGATACGGGTCGGGTACTTCTGTTCCGAAATAAACATCTACAGTATCCACCTTCGCGGTTTCAGGATACGTAATCTTCTGTTGTTGTTGAGCACATGACATCATGATGATACCGGTTGCAAATAAAGTCACTTTTTTCATATTATACATAAATAAGAAATGATTGTTCATTCTTTTTTGAGAATTGTCGTGAAAACGTCTCACCAAATTCAGGCGTTAAAAATACAAAAACAACCAATAGGAAACAAGGGTTTATCCTATAATTATATTTTAAATTGCATTTAATGCAGAGGGAAAAGAAAACCAGTAGCCAAGAAGAAGGGCAGAGTGAATGAAGATGATATTCAGAAAGTATCGAATCTGCCAAGAGAAAATATCCAATATATACGGAAGAGAAAAGAACGTAGGCAAAGGAAGAGGGAATTAAGAAGAAAAGAAGGATACCTTAGTTTAAATATTATCACAAGAAGTCGAAATTCTATCATTTTCCTTCTTTTTGATGGTTTTTAAAGGTTTTATGGCAGTTATCAAACCTTCTTTTGCTAAATAATAGCTAACCTTGCATTAGAAATAAAAGGTTAACATAATCATGAGAAAAAAATCATTCGTATTACTCTTGTTGTTCATTGGCAATTCTTCTCTTTTCAGCCAAAATCTTCTGACGGGGGATGCCCAACTGGAAAAGCAAGTTTATGAAACAGGATTGATTCATGCTCCGCTACCTTTGAACACCGCCCGGTCTTTCGAAGAAAAAGCCCTGAAAAAAGAAATCCTGTCCAGCCAACCGCTTACGGTATCCGGCAGAACGGATGGATGGCGCCACTCCGGACAAGGGGAAATGTCTTTTTCTAAAGAGAAATCCGTATCGGGTAAAGGAAGCATCCGTCTGTCCTTCCCTACATCTACAGGAGAAAGGGCTACCGGCTCTCCCTCCGACCCCGACTATGCGACCTATGGAAACAGCCGCGTCACCTATCACGTCAATGGAAAAAACTGGGAAGGATACAACCGAATCTTCTTTTCCATCTATCCCGATTGTGACGGAGCCCGCGTGGTCAATATGAACCTGACATTTACAAACGACAGTTCCACCCCCAAAGCAGGATATAACCCTCCCAGCGGTTCGCATCTCATCAATCTCGTAAACAAGACGTGGAACCATTGTTTCCTTGAGATAGATGAATATCAACGGGATAAAGTAATGGCAATCAGCTTTGATACGGCCCTGAAAGGGAAAGACCGGACTACGGATGATTCTGCCGTTTATTATATCGATAACCTCCAACTGCAACAAATCAAGAACCCTGAGCAGGTAAGCGGATGGAGTCCGGCAGAGCATACAATTGCTTATTCCACCACAGGATATGAAACAGGTGAACGGAAAACGGCCATCGTCAACACCGGATTGTGTGGTCAATGGAAACATTTCCAACTGATTAATGCTGCTAACAACCAGGTTGCGCACGAAGGTTCACTGGAGCGGCAGCAAACGACCATCGGAGAATTCGGAGTTATCGACTTTACCGCTTTCAATCAGCCGGGAGATTATCAACTGAAAGTAGGCGACATCATGACGCCCCCGTTCCGGATAGGTGAAAACATATGGGATAATTCCCTTTGGAGAGTACTGAACTTCCTGTTTTGCCAACGCTGCGGACATCCCGTTCCCGGCAAGCACGCCGCCTGTCACACGGATTTATTTTCCCGGCATGACGGAAAAAGCATCTCCTATTCAGGCGGATGGCACGATGCAGGCGACTTGTCGCAACAGACCTTACAAACCGGAGATGTGACTTTCTCCTTATTGGAAGCCTACAATCGCCTCAAAGAAACCAATGCTGCACTGGCTGCACGCTTACTGGAGGAAGCCGAATGGGGAGTTGAGTTTATCTTGAAGAACCGCTACGGGGATGGTTACCGTGCCAGCAGCATGGGATTGCTTATCTGGCAGGATGGCGTTCTAAATACATTGGATGATATTCATTCGGTACGTGTTCAGAACCTGGCATTCGACAACTTCCTGTATGCAGGCTACGAGGCTTATGCCGCCATGACCATAGACCGGGACCCGATGCTGCAAGAACATCTGCGGAAAGTGGCGGAAGAGGATTTCTCATTTGCTACGGAGAAGTTCAAAAAAGATGGTTTCGACCAGTTCAAGCAGATGTACGAACATAGCTACAATACCTCTCACAGCCAATATATGGCAACCATATCCTGGTCCGCCAGCATGCTCTACAAACTGACGGGGAAATCTTGCTATGCGGAAACTGCTGCGGAAGCCATCCGGTACGTACTCGATTGCCAACGCACCAAACCGTTGAAAGACAAAGGCAGGACATGCGGATTCTTCTATCGGGATAAGTCACGGAAATCTATCGTGCACTATATCCATCAGTCGCGCGAGCAGGTTTACATGCAAGCCATGACCTTACTCTGCGAAACGCAGAAGGAGCACCCTGATTATCAGAAATGGTCGAGCTCCATAAAACTGTACGGAAACTATCTGAAAGGCCTGATGAAATATACCCAACCTTACGGAATGGTTCCGAGCGGAGTATATCATGCGGAGGAGTATAAAGATTCCGCCAGCTTCTATTCGCTCCATCTTTTTCCACCTGCCAATGCACAGGAACTATACACGGAACAGATAACACGGGGAGTCAAACTCGATAAAGAACATTATCTGAAACGTTTCCCCGTATGGTTCAGCATCTTCAACGGCAACACAGCCATCCATCTTTCCACCGGAAAATCCGCCGCCATCTGCGGAAACTTCCTCAAAGATGAAGAACTGCTGAACATCGGACGGGAACAACTTTACTGGACCGTCGGGAAGAATCCTTTCGGGCAATCGCTGATATACGGTGAAGGGTACAATTATCCTCAGATGAACACTTTTTCCTCCGGCGAGATGACCGGCGAAATGCCTGTCGGTATCCGTACGCTGGGCAACGATGACATCCCCTACTGGCCGCAGACCAACAATGCCTGTTACAAGGAAGTGTGGGTGACCTCGGCCGGAAAATGGTTATCGCTTATCGCCGAATATTAAGAAAGAAATTATTAATCATATAAAATATACATGCTATGAGAACAATCAAATTCCATCTTACTCTATTGTTTGCTGTCTGCACATTTCTGGTAAATGCGCAAGCACCTCAGGGCTATCCGGCCAATTATGCCAATGCGCCCCGTTTCAAAGCGCTGGTTTATTATACGCAACATGCAGAAGAAGCACACTATCAATTCTCCCTGCAGGCAGTAGAGTTCTTCAAGAAACTGAACTATGGTGACGGCTTTGTACTGGACTTCACCATGGACCTCTCCCCATACACCTACGAAAAGCTGAAAGAGTACAGCGTAGTAGTCATGCTCGATGGTTATCCCAATACAAAAGCTGAACGTGACGCTTTTGAGAAATATATGGAAAACGGAGGAGGCTGGGTAGGCTTCCACGTTGCCGCCTATAATGACAAGAACACAAATTGGCCTTGGTTTGTAGATTTTCTGGGTGGCGGGGTTTTCTATTGCAATAACTGGCCCCCTCAACCTGTATTGGTTGAAGTTGACAATGAGAATCACCCCGTCACCAAGAATTTACCTGCCTCCTTTGTGGCTCCGTCCAGCGAATGGTATCAGTGGAATCCCAGTCCGAGAGCCAACAAAGATGTGGAAGTTCTGCTGTCCCTCTCTCCCAAGAACTATCCCCTAGGCATCAAAGATGTAGTGAACTTCGGTGATTTCCCCATCGTATGGACCAATACCAAATACAGAATGATATATCTGAATATGGGGCATGGCGATGAAGAATTCATTGACGCCACACAAAATCTTTTGTTTGTCAATGCCTTCCGCTGGGTGGTAAGTACGGACAAGCAAGGAGATCCTTTTAAAAAATAGTACAAAAAGAAGTTACAAGTAGACAAGAAACCGCACATACAAGACTTGGTATGTCGCAGAGTTCTTGTTTACTTGTCAACCTATCCTAATGATAGCAAATATCTATCACCATTAACTTACTGAGAGAGAACCGATTTTATGACTAATGTCCTTTAATGCACGATTAAATGTTTCAACTTCTTTTTCATTAAGAGAATACACGCGTCCTCTTACTTTATATCCGTTGATCCGTTGGTACAACCATGCACGGCTTTTGCCAAAGTAATTTTTAGCAATGTATGATATAGGGATTAAATCTATGATTTCACTCATTTGTTCTCTAATAGTAATACGCTTATCTAATGAATCAATCCTATTTTCTATAGTATCCAATTCACCATCAAGATGTTTTCTAATAGCATCTTTTTCATCTGATTTTATATAAAGCTCTTTCATTTCCATCAGATGTGCATCTAATGCCTCACCATGCAAGGTATCCATCTTCAATAAATCATCTTTTAAAGTTCTCATATCCATAGTGGTTTAATGCCTCTTCAGGGCGGTTAATTACTTCTTTAAATTTTCTTTTCGTTTCAAGAGTTCAGATATCCTTTCAAGAAGGAGATTAGTACGTCTCTCATCATCTTCATTTCCGATATTTGTACCTTTCTTTTCCATTCCCGTAGATTCTGTTTTTCCCTTTCTATCTCTAACTCGATTTTCTCAACTTCATTAAGCTCCTTCATCTTTTCTTTTTTGATAGTTAATCTGTCGTTTATCCGGCACCACAAAGATACATAATCTTTTGTATATAACAAATTAGTTCTATATAAATTATTCGAGTTTCACAAGTGCAGTGAGATAAGATTATATATCTTTTGTGAGTATACAGCACCCGCATGAACAACATCATTAAAAATACCTAATTAATATTGGGAAAGAGGAGGAGCGATAGTTCATCCTTTTTGTTTTTTTCCTTCCCTCCTATCCGGAAAAGAGGAATATTCTGATTTTTCCGGTTTTAACAAATGGATGTCGGAAGGAAACAAATAGAACAGATTATCTTTTCTTTTGTCGTACATAATATGTATTTCTATAAATTGATAATAAAACTATGGCGACTGTAAAAGTAAAATTCAGAAAATCATCGGTGGAGGGAAAAGCCGGTACTATCTATTACCAGCTATGCCACAAGCAAAGCAACAGGCAGATAACCACCCGAATGCGTATACTTCCCCATTGGTGGGATGCAGAAAAAGAAACATTCATAGCCGAAGCGGACAACATTGGGTTTTCCGCCCGCTACCAGCAGCAAATAGAGAAAGACCTGCAGTGTATCCGTCGGATTCTATGCGAATGGGACGGAGAAGGAAGAGACTACACTTTAGCGGATGTCATTGACCGCTTTCGTACTTTGAATGAAAACGGAGACACAGTGCTGTCTTGTTTGACAGTACTGATCGATGAGCTTAAAAACGATGGCCGATGGGGAAATGCCCGCAATCTCCAACGGGCATCGAACAGCTTCTCCGACTTTCTGGGAGGCTTAGACATACCACTCAAGCAAATAGACGAAAGACTTGTCATGGAGTACGAGCAATGGCTCCGGGCACGAAAAGTGAGCAAAAACAGCAGTTCTTTCTATATGCGGACTTTGCGCTCCGCTTACAATAAAGTGATAAACCGGAATCAAATGGAACAAACATTTCCTTTTCGGAATGTTTATACCGGTGTGGAGCGTACCCGCAAACGTGCCGTACCCGAAGATATCATGGTTCGTTTACAAAAACTGGACCTGACACATTCTGCTCCACTTGCCTTTTCTCGCGACATGTTTATCTTCAGTTATTGCACCCGTGGAATGGCTTTTGTAGACATTGCCTATCTGAAAAAGGAGGATGTAAGCGGAGGAATACTTAGTTATGTCCGCCATAAGACGGGGCAACGCCTCACCGTTCGCATAGAACCTCTTATTGAGGAGATTATCAAGCGTTATGAGCCATCTGTCCGCAACAGTCCCTACCTTTTTCCAATCATTACGTCCAATGATCCGGAAGAGACTTTCCGACAATATCAGACGGCGCTGGGCTATCATAACCGAAAATTGAAAAAACTGGGGAAGTTAACAGGAGAAAATCTACATCTCTCCTCCTATACCGCAAGGCATAGTTGGGCGACGGTTGCACGCAAACACAACGTCCCGTTGTCCGTCATAAGCGCAGGTATGGGGCACACTTCCGAAAAGACCACGCTCATATACTTGGACTCTGTAGAAAACTCACTGATAGATAAGGCTAATGAAGGGATTTTAGAGGCGTTATGTTGTAACGTTTCTAAGTAAGAAACCTTAAAATTACGCCGCAAAGATATAACAAATAAAAGAATAAAACAACATAATACTATAAATATTTGTTTATATTTTAATCTCAAAACAAGTATAAAATACTGATTTTTAAGACAATAAATAGCTACTTATAAAAAAAAGAAATGAATAGATATTAAAAACAAATGTCAATATAGAACTCGATAGATATATTCTAAAAAAATTATCCAAACATCGTACCGAATCTACAAGACCTAAAAAAATAGGATAAAAATGTCTTTTTATCCTACAATAATTCAAGGTTTTAAAACGTCGTGCCGTTTCTTACTTAGAAACGGTACAATTACAGGGTTACGGATATCTTCTCCTGGGTCAGGAGAAATTCCGAGTTCCAAAAATCGACAGACAAAACGAAGAATTGGATTAACCTTGCTTGCTGCGCATCAGAGTTGTTTTGAAAATCAAAAATACTCAGATATGCAGGAATGGAAGGAACATCTTTTAGGTGAGATACGACAAATATGGAAGAGTTATCTTCAATTATGCATTGGTATGCATTCAAAGTCTTTTACAATAAAGTATTTGAGATAGAAGACTCGCTGAATAAAGACAAAATCGAGAGCTATATTCCTTGTGAAAGAATTCTGGTGGAGCGGGGCGGAGTGAAAAAGCATGTACGTAAACCGATCATTTCCTCCCTTCTGTTCTTCCATTCCACAGAGAAACAAGCATTGGCCTTACAGCAGAAGCTGGCAGACCGAGTCCTACTATATACCCGTCTTGTCAATTGGCAAAAGCTGCCGATAGCTATCCCTGAACGGGAAATGAAAATTTTCATGCTTGTCACTTCCTCCGGAGAAAAAGGGCTGGACTATTTCGGCGATGTCCCCATGGAGTACAGCACCGGCGAACGGGTTCTTGTTACGGACGGTCCATTCAAGGGAGCAGAAGGCTGCATACACCGCATCAAAGGAAACCGCCGCCTGATAGTGGCAATACAAGGTGTGTGCGCGGTGGCAACTGCCTATATTCCCCAATGCTTTCTCAGAAAGATATAAATCAATACATTTAAACAAGCTCTCACCTAATCAAATCCTTCAGAAATGACAATCTGCTATTTTGAAACTTTAGCGGCATTTGCCGTCAGCTGCCTGCTCAGTGCAATGATCATTCCCAAAATATCATTGATAGCTTTCAGACGGCGACTTTTCGATCCGTTGGACGACCGAAAGTTGCATACGACACACATTCCCCGTCTGGGGGGAATCGCTTTTTTTCCGTGTATCATTATGCCCATTTCGCTCGTCATCGCCTGCCATAATCTCTGTACAGACAGCAATTTGCTCAGTTGGGAACAATCCACCTGCCTGCTCACCCTGTTCAGCTGCCTCTTCATGCTCTATCTGATGGGGATGAGAGACGACCTGATAGGTATGCGCTACCGCGCTAAGTTTGTCATCCAGACACTTTGCAGCCTTTTACTGGTAGCTTCAGGCTTTTGTTTCAACAATCTCTACGGACTGTTTGGCATTCACGAATTGCCCCATTATGTGGGCATACCATTCACAGTCTTTATCATTGTCTATATCATGAATGCAATTAATCTTATAGACGGTATTGATGGCCTGGCTTCCGGATTGAGCATGATAGCCTTCTTCGCTTTCGGTTGCATGTTCGTCTGTCTGCACTGGTGGTTGTATGCCTTTATCTCCTTTGCGGCTTTGGGGGCACTGATACCATTCTTCTATTATAATATGTTCGGGCAGACCCGCCGCGGACGGAAAGTATTCATGGGAGATACCGGTTCATTGACTATCGGTCTGTTGCTGGCTGTAATGGCCATCCATCTCAGTATGTCCGATCCCGCCAAGGAAGAACTCTTTCCCGGTGCCATCGTGACGGCTTTCTCTTTCCTGCTGGTGCCGATGCTGGACGTAGTTCGGGTAGTGCTTCACCGCCTGCGCAACCATCAGCCTCTGTTCCTCCCCGACAAGAATCATATCCACCATAAATTCATCGCCCTGGGAATGTCGCAACATCAGGCACTGTGCTTTATCCTGAGCATCGCCTGGCTTTTTATTATGGCCAATACACTCTTGGCCCCTTACTTGTCCGTCACCGTACTGTTCCTGCTGGATGTGGCGGTATGGACAGCGATGCACTTCTACATCACAGCGAAAATTACCAAAAAACACCCAAGAAATTAATACTTCATACCTTATACTTCATATTTCTATTTTATATTAAAATTAAAACATGAAAAATCATCTTTTATGCCTGTTCCTTTCGTTGGCGTTGCTCTCATCGTGCAACACATCGAAAGAGATAATCTATTTTCAGGACGTGGAGGTAAACAGCCCCGAAGCAGTTGCCCCACCCCAGGACATCACCGTGCAACCCAAGGATCAGATATCCATCGTAGTGTCGAGCAAGGACCCTGAGCTGGCGGCTTTGTTCAACCTGACCCGCGTGCAGCAGAGAGTAGGCTCCACAGGACTAAACAACAGTAACAACAACGGAGAAATTTCCGGCTATACGCTTGACGACAAAGGTGACATCGACTTTCCCGTGCTGGGAAGCCTCACCATAACGGGCATGACCCGGAGCCAGATTGCCGCATTGGTAAAACAAAGGCTGAAGGAGGAGAACCTGGTGAACGACCCGGTGGTCACCGTGGAATTTATGAACCTCAGCTTCTCCGTCCTGGGCGAAGTGAAGACTCCCGGAAAATACAGTATCTCGAAAGACTATATAACCTTGCTGGAAGCTATCAGCATGGCCGGTGACCTTACCATCTACGGCAAGCGGGATGCCATCTTCGTGATCCGTGAAGAAAAAGGAGAACGGGTGACGCATTGGGTGGATCTCCGCTCCTGCGATCTATTCAAATCTCCCGTTTATTACCTGAAGCAGAACGACGTGGTGTATGTGCAGCCCAACAAGGTACGTGCCGGACAATCCACGCTGAATGAAAACAGCGTGAAAAGCGTAGGATTATGGATTAGCATCGGATCATTCCTCACCTCCCTGGGTGTATTGCTGTTTAAATAGTGGTACAGTTACGAGTTACGAGCTACGAGCTACAAGTGCCTTTCGGTACATAGCGCAGCCACTCGTAGCTCGTAACTAGTAGCTAGTAACTAGTAGCTAGTAACTAATTTATATTATTATGATTGAAAAGAAAACGCCTGCCGGCAAACCCGCCGATGACTTTATACGGATACAGGATCTGTGGAGCATGTTCGTTCCCAAATGGTACTGGTTCGCCATCTCCCTGTTCATTGCCCTGACTATAGCGGTGTTGTACCTGCTGAGTACTCCCCCTATTTACACCCGTACCGCTGCCATTCTCGTCAAGGACAACTCGAAAAGCAGCTCTTCTACCGGCACTATGAGCGACTTTTCCGATTTGGGTATCTTCAAGTCCAATACCAACATCAACAACGAGTTGCTGACATTAAAGTCGCCCACACTGATGACGGAGGTAGTCAACCGGTTGGGATTGAATGAAACCTTCACCGTCCGCAAGGGATTAAAGAACGTAGATTTGTACAAAGTATCCCCTGTCACCATAACCTTCTGCGACCAGGTAGAAGTGCCATTAAGTTTCAACATCAAGTTCCTTTCAAGAGAAGCGTTTGCCATTTCCGAACTTGAAATACCGGGAGAAGACACAGGGGAAACACTCTCCGCCCAAATGGGCGACTCCATACAGACCTCTGCCGGAACCATGATCGTATCCCCTACCCCAGAGTTTACCGACGCTTTTATAGGCACCTCTGTCCGGTATGTCCGGGGAAGCGTGCGTGCCGCCGCCGATACTTATGCAAATGCACTGGTCGCTGAATTGGGTAACGAAGACGCCACTATCATCAACCTCAGCATCAATGACGTCTCCATCCGGAAAGCGGAAGACATCCTGAATACCCTGATCGAGGTTTATAATGAGAACTGGATTCGAGACAAAAACCAGATTGCCGTCAGCACCTCGCAGTTCATTAGCGACCGTCTGGGCGTGATAGAGAGCGAATTGGGCCATGTAGACGAAAATATATCCAGCTACAAAAGCGAGCATTTGCTACCCGACGTACAGGCGGCATCCAGTCTCTACATGGCACAGTCCGCCGAGAATAATAAAGAACTGTCCACGCTGAACAACCAGCTCTCCACCGCCCAATATATCCGCAGAGAACTGAACACAAAACAGTTGGACCAAACGCTGCCCGCCAATTCAGGCATCGTCAGCGCCAATATAGAAACGCAGATCAGTGAATATAACAATCTGGTGCTGGACCGCAACCGATTGATAGCCAACAGTAGCGAAAAAAATCCGCTGGTAAAGAACATGGCCAGTTCCCTACAGAGTATGCAACGCACCATCATCCAGTCGGTCGATAATCTGATTGTTTCACTGAATACCCAGATACGCAGTCTCCGCCGTCAGGAAGAGGCTACCACCAACCGGCTGGCATCCAACCCGAACCAGGCAAAGTATTTACTGTCAGTGGAACGTCAGCAAAAGGTAAAGGAAGAACTTTATCTCTATCTGCTACAAAAGCGTGAGGAAAACGAACTCTCACAAGCATTTACCGCCTACAACACCCGCCTGATTACCGCTCCGCGCGGCAGTGTGTTTCCTACCGCTCCCCGCAAGATGAATATCCTGTTGGTGGCATTTGCCGTGGGATTGCTGGTTCCGGCGGTAGGCATCTTCATGAAGGAGAACATGAATACCAAAGTGCGCGGCCGGAAGGACCTGGAAAATCTGAGCATCCCATTCATAGGCGAGATTCCCCAATACTCCGGCACAAAGAAGAAATGGTGGGAATTCAAGCATCGGAAGCGGCAGGACATGAAAACCATAGTGGTGAATGAAGGCAACCGCAACATCATCAACGAGGCATTCCGCGTGCTGCGCTCCAACATGGATTTCATGGCAAGCAAGGACAGCAACCAACATGTTTTCGTACTGACCTCATTCAATCCCGGCAGTGGAAAAAGTTTCCTGGCCATAAACATCGCCATGAGCTTCGCCATCAAAAAAAAGAAAATTCTGGTCATTGACGGAGACCTCCGGCACAGAACCGTCTCTTCTTATGTCGATTCTCCGGACAAGGGATTAAGCAACTACCTGAACAACCAGGTCGGCAACTGGAAGGAAATCGTAGTTCCCTATAAAGGATACACGAACCTGCACATCCTGCCCATCGGAACAGTACCTCCCAATCCAACGGAACTACTGGAAGACAGCAAATTGTCTATGCTGATAGAGGCTCTAAGACCGGAATATGATTATATCTTCATAGACTGTCCTCCTGTCGACATCGTAGCCGACGTACAGATCATTGAAAAATGGGCGGACCGCACCATCTTCGTAGTCCGCTCCGGCTTGCTGGACCGGTCCATGCTTTCCGAACTGGAAAATATGTATACCGGAAAACGATTTAAAAACCTCTCCATGATACTGAACGGAACTGAAAGCACCGGAGGACGTTACGGCTATCGCTACGGATACCATTACGGCTACGCTTCTTATTATGGCGGTAAAGATAAATAAGACTCATGTGGCCATTTTCTAAATCCCAGCACGTCACGGCAAGCGGCATCCTTTGCGAAATGACCGACTACCACTCCCACATATTGCCCGGGGTGGACGACGGCGTGAAGACAATGGACGAATCGCTTCAGATTCTTGCGGAGATGAAACGCCAAGGCGTCCGCAAAGTGTGGTTTACTCCCCATATCATGGAGGATATACCCAATACCAACGCCGAACTGAAAGAAAGATTTCAAGAATTGAAAGAAAAATTCCGGAAGCCGGAAGATTCCTATTGCGGCACGGTGGAACTGAACCTCGCCGCTGAATACATGATGGACAACCTCTTCACGGAGCGTCTTGAGTCCGACGACCTGCTTCCGATTTACGAAGGCGGTTGCCGGTATCTGCTGGTGGAAACCACCGGCTTCACTCCGCCCATGAACCTGCTACCTGTCCTGAAACGCATTCAGACGAAAGGCTACCGGCCTTTACTGGCACATCCCGAACGCTATCTATATATGGGCGCGTCCTACTACTGCATGTTGAAGCAAGAACGGGTTGCTTTCCAGCTAAACCTTCCGTCTCTGACGGGAGCATATGGCACGTATATACAAAAAAAGGCCGTATCCCTGCTGAAAGCAGGGATGTACGACCTTACAGGAACCGATGTGCATTCTTTGGAACATTTCAAAGAATGGCTCGGAACACGGATTGGCAGTCGAGACAGGGACATGCTTTCGGCACGCTTCCAAAAGTGGGAGAATGAGATATCTCAACCGTTGGAATAGTGCAGTCTAGAAAGGAAAATTAACTATAATAGTGCAGTTTGATGCAAATAAAATAACAGAATAGTGCAGTTTAAGGGATTAAAGAACTATCTTTGTTCCAGATAAAAAATAACGCTATGAACATCAACGAATATGCACAGATTATAGCAGACCAAAAAGAGGAGTTGAAATTCATCAATCCTAAAGATCTATGTTCGCGGAAAGAAGAAAGTCAGTTCGACATAGATAGTCCCTTAGCACAAATCGTCATAGGAGTACGCCGGAGTGGGAAATCAACAATCTGCCATAAAGTACTAAAAGAAAGAAACATACCTTATGCTTATGCCAATTTCGATGACGAACGATTATACAAATTAGAGTCCAAAGACTTAAACTCACTATTGGAAGCGATATATATGGTATATGGAGACTTCCAATATTTATTTCTTGATGAAATACAAAATATAGAAGAATGGTTTCTTTTCGTAAACAGATTGCTCAGACAGAAAATTCATCTTGTTATAACCGGCTCTAATGCCAAACTTCTAAGTAGTGAACTCAGTACACACTTGACCGGACGGTATAATCAAATAGAGCTTTACCCTTTTTCATTCACAGAGTTCTGCCAATATCGAAAAATAGATACCAAAGACATTTCAACCAAAGGAGTGGCTTTCAAAAAAGCTGCATTCGAAGAATATTTCCAAAAGGGAGGTTTCCCTGAATTATCCGAAGTTAAAAACAGTCGAGGATATATTCAAGGGTTATTCGACTCTATCATACGTAAAGATATACAGCAACGATTTAAAATCAGATATATAGAATCGTTGCGCATGTTAGCGAATCATCTGATAGATAATTTCGGTCAGGAGATTATCTATACCGACCTTGCGGAACGCTTTGGCTTTGGCTCTTCACATACAGCTGAGAATTACGTTTCATATCTAAAACAGACCTATCTTTTATTAGGCATACACAAATTCTCATTTAAAAGCAAAGAACGTATTCGTAATGAGAAAGGGTATGTGGTTGACATCGCCTTCATAACTGAGAGGGATGATGCTATGAACGGACAAAATCTGGGGTGGAAATTAGAGAATATCACTTATGTTGAACTGCTAAGAAGAAATAAACCTTTATTCTATGATATTTTCTACTATCGGGAGCAATATGAAATTGACTTTGTAATCTGTGAAGGAAATAATGTCAGAGAATTAATTCAGGTATCCGTTGATATTTCTTCCGCAAAAACTTATAATCGGGAAATATCAGCATTGTGTAAAGCTTCTACTGATTTAAAATGCAATAAACTAACTCTAATAACCATGAATGACAATAGAATTATTGAAGAAAAGAATCATACGATACAAATTATATCTATCACAGACTGGTTATTACAAGAATAAAAAACAGAATATGTGGCTATCTTATAAAAAGATCGTACCCCCCTTGCTCAAAGCAGGGATGTACGACCTTACAGGAACCGATGTGCATTCTTCGGAACATTTCAAAGAATGGCTCGGAACACGGATTGGCAGTCGAGACAGGGACATGCTTTCGGCACGCTTCCCGGCATATCGCGATGGCCTCTGAGTTGCGCTTTCGGGAAGAGTTTCAGTAACCTCGACAGAAGTTGTTCCAGTTGCTCGAACTGCTCCGGGGTGAGCGTATCAGCGGGATGTCCTTCCGCATCCAGTCCGCCTTCGTAGCACACGCCGATGGAACACCGGTTGAAGGGACGGCAGTGAGCACCCACTTCAAGCAACCGGCGATGCCGGCTGACAGTGCCATCGCGACGGACATAAAAGTGATAACCGATAGTACGGAACCCACGGGCACGATGGTCGCGCAAGAGTTGCTCCACGGAATAGGCGCAGTCACAACGGGTGGCGGAACAGTGCAGAATGATGTAGCGTACCGAATCGGTGGAGTTCATCATCAGTCCGCTCTCTACCCGGGCGAGGAGTTCGCGCTCATTGAGTACTTCCTCCCCGCCCACAATCATAGGGAATGTTTCCTGTATCATGGCAACAGACATTCGATAGCTGTTGAACAACTGGTTATTCCCAGTGCCGTGAGAGCCGCAATGGCTGCCTGGATGATGGCATTGAGCAAGGACACCCAGGTGATTTTATTCTTTTTTACAGAGTCGTTCATAATCAATAATTAATAGTTAATAGTTTATCCCAACGGATTTTCATCCAGTCCGCCGCCTCCGCCTTCTCCATCCACATTACCCGGATCGGAGGAAGTTACCTGCTTGATGATTTTTCCGTCCTTGTCGTAGCAGGTGATGCTGACGGAGGTATTCTTCAGCTCCTGCTTGATGTCGGTGCTGGGAGTGAAGATAACTTTGCGGGTACTAATAAGCCCTGCACCCACGTCTTCCACTTTCGACACAGCTTCGGCTTGCAGTCCGAAGCGCATTGTTCCCAGTCCGGGCAAGGCTACGGAATGTCCCTCAGTGGTCCATGCCCTGATAACGTCACCGATAGCTTCCCAGGCAGCGTTAATGCTTCCTTTCGGAATTCCCGACCGGATGGATGCTTCGGATATAACCTTGTCCTGCTTCAGCGTACTGTAGATTTCCGCCTGCATAATGAAACGATACTCCCCTTTCGAGGGACCCACCGTCAGTTTGGTCTGACGGGCTTTGACTTTGATTCCCATAATCTCAATAAAAATTAGTTAATAGTTAGTTAACGAGGTTTTCAGTTGACAAGAAGACAAGGAGAATAGTCTCCTGAAGTAGTGTTCAAAACATAAAGGGAAACGCCCTCCCCTTGTCAACTTGTCAACTGAAAAACTTGTGAACTTATCTCTCCGACAAAGGTATAGCGAACCGGAAACCAGCTTATGGGTTTCGGTGGGTTTTGCAGGTTTCCTCTTTACGGGTCGCCCAGGTGACGTACAATTAGTGACACTTGCCGGGAGGTAAGCAACTTCTGCGAGCGATGGTAGCCGGCGGCTTCCAGTTCCTCCATCAGGAGAGGACAGCCGTGAATCCAGCGCATCAAACGGTTAGTTGCCACCGCAGGCATTGAATCGGGAAAGTAGAGAAGAGACAATTCGCTCTTTTTCATGGAAATGGGATGGAAGGACATGCGTTTTTTCAATTATAAATTATTAATTATGGGGAAGACTGTGAGAATTGTGCAATACTTCCCTATTGGCAAAATATTTTTTCCCAGTTGGAAAAAAAAATCAGAGTCGTGCAAAACTTGCAAACTTGCAATTCTTGCAGGCCCCTCACACCCACACACGCACGCGCATTATATCAGGTGTATTTGATTTTTTCTTCCCCACCCCTGCTTCAGTTGAACCGGTATTCTCCCCTGCCGCTTTTCTTCAGCTGGCCTTTGTCCGTCATGCGTTTCAGCATCGAGTCGAGCGTGCCGGGGGATATTCCGCACTGTTCGCTCGCCCGGAGGGCTTGAGTACGAGTAAAGCTGAGAGGCAGTAAATCCAGGAATGCCTCCGGCGAAGCCTTCTGCTGCGTCAAGGTGTCGCCAGCCGGGAGAAATGAAAGGACATGGCACGAATGCAGGTAGAGAGGCCCCGTGAGGGATAGTACAGCGTGGAAGTCCTCGCTGCTGACAGTGAGGTCGAACTGCGGTACCACCCCATCTTTCACGTTCTCTTGCGGAATACGGGGTGAAGGCGACAGTCCCGGACACGACATCAGTGTCTTTATCAGGTCATCCGTCGTGCCCAATGCCAGTAAAACGTCGAGTGAGCGCATCAATGCCACGATACCGATGATGCGGCAGATGTTGATGGCGATACGTGCCACTGCGCTCTTCATGTGACTGCCATGAACCACGCCCGCCCTACCGAATACGCCGGAGAAATGGACGTTGAATTCATCTTGCTGCTCCTGAGTGAGTTTCAGGTTTATGCCGCTTATAGCAGCTGCCAGGGCATCGAGCAACTGTTTCCAATGTTCTCCCCAAGCGGTGAATATACAGTCGTAGTCGGTTCCTGACTGATCGAACTGATTCCTCCACTCATTAATGGGAGGCATACAGTAGAACAGTTGACGCGAGAAGAGGCCGTTCTCTGCCGAGGGAACAAGCGGTTTTACCTGATTCGGTGTGCCACTGAGCAGTACACTGAGATATGACTTTGGGCACTCACGATATTCGTGATTGGTACGGCGGTTATAGGACAGCCTGTCGTGATCGAAACTCTTGCGGAGTGTTTCGCTCCAATGTCCGTACTCGGCTCCGATGGCTTCGCTCACGGTGTCTGCTTCGGTCTCGCAGATCAGTCCGACTCCGTCGGCATCCATCAGATTTTCCATCATACCGGCACCGGAGTTGTCACCCGCGATGAGGAACATCTTCATGCAAGGCGGTTCGGGCTCGGCATTTTTGGCTTTCTCCTTGCCCAGCGTGTCCCATTGCGCTTTCTCACAGCGATAGGCTTTGAGCTTTTCGTGGTACGCTTCCAGCAGCGAGTTGTGTATGGGCTCTGCCAACCGACGCACCCACGTCAGCGCCCCTTTTCCGGAAGCGGGCGGAGCAATGATGAAAGTTTGCAGGCACGGATATTGGCTTTTGCGTCCGTAGACGAAGTGCAGCAACTTGTTGAGAGTGGCTCCGAATACAGTTACCGCTCCCAACAACAGGATGTCCTTTTGGGCAGGCGTATCGCCGCAGTCTATCACCTGTTGCAGGAAATGAGGCCACTGATAGTCCGGGAAACAAGGCAAGCGAACCGATTTATCCACCTCCTCGTGCACGCGCGCAGGTGTGTGGGTGTGAGGGGACTGCAAGTTTTGCAAGTTTGCAAGTTTCTTGTCGAGGCGCACCCCTGCCAGTTGCGCCAGATGTAATACCGTTCCCAGGGAATTACCTCCCCGCCCGTGCTGCAAGGCATGGCTGTAGAGCTTGTCCGCTTCATCCTGCCGGTACTTGTCGGACAAGCGGCAAAGGCGGTGGAAAAAGCTACGTCCCGCTTCACCGCAACTGTTGGCCACGGCAAAGGCCAATGGCATGTATTCCTGATAAGTGGGGGCAAGATTGACTCCTGCCTGTTCTACGGCAATGGTCAGTTGTTCTATAATGTCAATATCGTTCATGAGATTATTTATGATTTATGGACTTCGCTTCTTCATCGTATGCCAGGAAGCAGGCTCTCGACATATCAGCGTTGGCGGTATCGGCTTTCAGCCCGTGCTTCCATTCCAGATAGTCCCAGGCGGTGTGCACTGCATTGTCAAACGACTGTTCAAGCGTATCTGTGAGATTCAGCCGGTAGGGTACAAAGAGTTTCACTCCTTTAGCACCAGGGCTTACGAAGGCGAGGTCGGGTTGCAGCACTTCGTCGGCAAAGAGGCGGTCACGCCACATTGCAGCTTCTTCGGTAGAAGCAAGATGGTCGATATCTATCACGAATAGTCCGGAGGGTACCATGATACACTGCTCCCGACAATACGAAAAGATTCCGGCAGGCGTGACGTAAGGCAATAACGTCTGTTTTTTTCCACGGAATGCCTTATCATTTTCGATATCGGCCCTTACTCTTTTTGTCAGTTCCTTCAGACAGGAATCGGAGGAGATGTAGGCATGAAGCCCTGCTACGCTGCACACTCCCGCAGGTACTTTATTAGTGACGGGAGCGTTGAAAAAAGACATGATATATTCTTTCATGATGTTGATTCTAATTTAATTAAAAATATATTCTATAATTTTCAGATTTATGCCTACAAATATACGGCTTATAAACCATCCTTTTTACTTCGTTAAAAGGCATTTACTAAGCGTTTACACTCATTAATCGCCCATTGATTATTCATTGAAAATTATTAAAGAGAATGGAGAGAGAAAATATAAATATGAACGACAAACCGGAAATAGAGATAAAGATATTCGGCGGTACGAACATGATAGCCCCGGCAGGCGCTACCGCCGTTCAGAATTTTTACGGCGATCAGTTTGCCGAGGTCGCCATCCGTCCCGAAGAAACCGAGGGCATTGAAAGTCTGAACGATGCCGAGTGCCTTCTTTTCACCTACGTGCCCGACGTGAAAAAAGTGCATGAGTACACCCGACTTCTGGGAGAATGCGCCACCGCCCACGATCTGGCGGGTGTAGTGAGCATCATGCTCGGCGAACCCCGCGTGAACAAGGACACGGTGGTGAAAGGCACCTTCATCGAGGTTCTTCTTCCTTTCGCTTCCCGACTGACATCGGGGGCAAAGGTGGACAATGTGAGACAACAGATTAATAATATGCTGATGAGGCAAGGGAGAGGAGGAAAATAAAAGAAAGCTTTGTTTGGAGAAAACGGGCGGATTTTGTTACTTTGCCAATAAACCATACGTGAAGGAGGAAACAGATATGATGCAGCGACGACTTTATCCGATAGGGATACAGACTTTCTCAGAAATCCGGGAAAAGAACTATTTGTATATTGACAAGACAGGATACGTTTATAGAATGACGAATTCCAACTCTAAGTATGTGTTTCTGAGCCGTCCGCGCCGCTTCGGAAAAAGCTTGCTCACCAGCACGCTTCATTCTTATTTCGAAGGCCGGAAAGAACTGTTCGAAGGTCTTGCCATAGAGGGACTGGAGACGGAATGGACCCGGTATCCGGTGCTTCATTTCGACATGAGCACGGCGAAGCACGTGAACAGGGAGCAACTGGAACAGGAATTGAATCTCAAGTTATTGAAGTATGAAAAAATCTATGGCAGAGAAGAAGGTGAAATAAATGCCAATCAGCGCTTGCAAGGTCTTATAGGACGTGCTTATGCTCAGACCGGCCGGCAGGTTGTTGTTTTGATAGACGAATATGACGCCCCGCTTCTCGATGTGATGCATGAAGAGAAGAACCTGCCCACGCTTCGGAACGTAATGCGGAATTTCTACAGCCCGCTCAAGGCGTGCGACCCTTATTTGCGTTTCGTGTTCCTGACAGGTATCACGAAATTCTCTCAACTGAGCATCTTCAGCGAATTGAACAACATCAAGAATATCAGCATGGATGAACCGTATGCCGCTATTTGTGGCATTAGCGAAGAGGAAATGCTGACCCAAATGTCCGATGATCTTAATCTTTTGGCTGACAAGCTGAAGGTTACCCGCGATGAAATCATTGGTCAGCTGAAAGGGAACTATGACGGCTATCATTTCACCTGGCCGTCGCCCGACCTATACAATCCGTTCAGCCTGCTGAATGCTTTTGCCGATGGCAAGATGAACTCTTATTGGTTCGGCAGCGGCACGCCTACCTATCTGATAGAAATGCTGAACAAGTATGGCGTTGCTCCCCAACAGATAGGAGGACGGAAAGTATTTGCCACAGCTTTCGATGCTCCAACGGAACGGATGACGGATATTACCCCGTTGCTCTACCAGAGTGGCTATGTCACCATAAAGGACTACTCTTCGTTGACAATGCTTTATACACTCGACATTCCCAATAAGGAAGTGCGCATCGGACTGATGCAGAGCCTGCTTGCCAATTATCTGCACCGATATACCAACGACGGTCTCACCACCGTGGCTTTGCTGTACGAAGCTATTGTCGAAGAAAGGTTGGACGATGCCCTGCGCCTGTTGCAGACTTTCCTTTCCACCGTTCCCAAGTGCGACAATACCGATTATGAGGGTCATTATCAATCCTTGCTCTATGTCATATTCAGCCTTCTGGGTATGTACGTCGATGTGGAGGTACGCACGCCTCGTGGTCGTGTAGACATGGTGATGCGCACGCACGCCATTCTTTATGTAGTGGAGCTGAAACTGAACAAGAGCGCCGACGACGCCATGCAGCAAATCGATCTGAAGAATTATCCTGAACGCTTCGCCCTGTGCGGACTGCCGATAGTAAAAGTAGGAATTAACTTCGACAGTGAACGGAAGACATTGGGGGAGTGGAAGATAGAAGGGAAGGGTGAAAATATGGACAGGAATGACATTAATTACTGAAATAGCACTATATTTGCAGTAATTAGCAGTTCATAAAAATCTCACAAATGACAATGCAGAAGTTGAAAGTAAAAAATTTGGGTCCGATAAAAGAGGCGGATGTTACGCTCGGCGACCTCACTATATTGGTGGGTGAACAGGCAAGCGGAAAAAGCTTGTTCCTGCAAGTGATGAAGCTGCTGTTGGACAAGACCCATATTCTCAATACATTGGAGAAATACAACTACGTGGTCAATAAAAGTCCGGAGAACATCCTGACACTTTATTTCGGTGAAGGCATGTCCGGGGTGTGGACTGATGAAACGTGCATTGCCAACATGGATACAGAAATCTGCAAAAAGAGTTCTCTGTTGGAAAAGGATGGAATGGACAAGGAATCTCTTTTCTATATTCCGGCACAACGTATCCTGAGTATTTCGGACGGGCGTCCTAAGAATTTTATGGAATTTGATGCCTCTACTCCCTACGTGCTGAGAACTTTCAGTGAAACTCTACGCTTGTTTTTTCAGAGTGGGCTAAATGCTGACGGAGTTGTTTTTCCTGCGCATGAGGAAATGGACACCTCTTTTGACGAGAGCATCTTTCATGGCGGACGCATTGTGGCGGACGAGAGTTCGGGACAGAAAAAAATGCGGATGGAAATTGATGGAATGAGTGTGCCATTCATGACCTGGAGTGCCGGACAAAAGGAGTTTATGCCGCTATTGATGGCTTTCTATTGCCTGTATGGTCATTATTCAGCCGTAGCTCCCAAAGAGAAATATGAATATGTGGTGCTGGAAGAACCGGAAATGGGACTTCATCCGCAAGCAATAAAGACTATTATCCTGCAAGTGCTGGAGTTGATACAAATGGGATACAAAGTGGTTATCTCCACTCATTCTCCTGTTTTTCTAGAATTTGCATGGGCTTTTAATTTACTGAACAGCCATGTAAAAGAGGAAAAAAATGAAGCTTTGCTTGAAATGTTTGATTTGAGCAGTGCAAGATCCATAAAGGATAAACTGAACAGCATCTTCAACAAGTCTGTCCATACTTATTATTTTGCACGTAAATCAGGCAAGGTGCACTCATTAGATATAACCTCTTTGGATGCAGGAGATGATAACCCCGATATTTCCGAATGGGGAGGAATATCGCAATTTGCCGGCAGGGTATCTGAAATCGTAGCTAAATATATGAGTGCAGATGAATAAAAAAGGAGCATATACGGCAACAAAGAAGAATTCGGCAAAAGGAATATCTCTATTTGAAGAGGCCATAAACGCCACTCCAGATGTCACAGGAAAGTATCAAAAAGGATTGGCGGCTTTGGGTAATTACAGTACCAAGATAGAGATTGAGAATTCTCAACTGATAGACGGAAGTCTTGATATTGATAAGACTGTCAAACAGCTATATCCGGAAGATGCTCGCTGGGATTATGCAGTATCATATAATGGAAAGGTCTATTTTATAGAAGTACATCCGGCAATGACTTGTGAAGTTACAAAAATATTAGAAAAATTGGCTTGGTTGAAACAATGGTTACAGCAGCAGGCTCCACTCATAAATAAGATAAAGGCGGAGGTGCCATACCATTGGGTGCAAGCTTCCAATTGTATGATTTTACCTACATCGCCACAATATCGGCGGTTGGCTGCTGCGGGATTGTTTCCTAAAAGAAAGTGTAAATTGCCCATTAAGATGTAGTATCAATCATTTTCAATCCGAAGGTTTCTATACCCCATTATATCTTTAAAATTAAACCTTTCATCTTTTAAAAACAGTGTTTATACAAAAGACAAACGTAGAGGGTTTGGCCATCATTGAGCCATGCCTTCTCAAAGACGCACGCGGTTACTTCTTCGAGTCTTTCTCCCAACGGGAATTCGAAGAGAAAGTACGCAAGGTGAATTTCGTGCAGGACAATGAGAGTATGTCATCATACGGAGTACTTCGAGGGCTTCATTTTCAGAAGCCGCCTTTTGCGCAAAGTAAACTGGTGCGTTGCGTAAAAGGCAGCGTACTTGATGTGGCGGTTGACATTCGCAAAGGATCGCCCACATACGGTGAGCATGTGGCTGTAGAATTGTCAGAGGATAATCATTTGCAATTCTTCATTCCCAAAGGTTTTGCCCATGGTTTTGCTGTACTGAGTGAGGTAGCCGTATTTCAATACAAATGTGACAACTATTATGCTCCACAAGCTGACGGTGGAATCAGTATCTTGGATGAAGGTATAGGGATAGACTGGAAAATACCGGTTGATAAAGCGATACTTAGCGAAAAAGATATGAAGCATCCGTTACTGGGGGAGTTTGAGAGTCCGTTTGAATACAGTGCCAATCTATACCCCGAATTCGAATAAGCATGAATATACTTATTACAGGAGCCAACTGGCACACACGTCCTCGATTTCGCAAAGGCATCAGGCACTTTGGGCATCCGAATCCCTTATTGGACGGAATCTCAGAAACAACATATCAACAATCTGAAAAAGCGGCAGTCGCACAAAATATGGAAACGAAACGAGATTTGTATTTAGATATAGCAAAGGGAATTTGTATTATTCTAATGGTACTTGGCCATAGCGGATGTCCTGAGTGGATGAACCGTTTCATGGTTTTGTTCAGAATGCCCTGCTTTTTTTTCATCAGCGGCATTTTGTTGAGTGACAGATACCTAACCGACGTTAAAGGAGGAATCTGCAAGAAACTGAAAGGATACTACCAGCCTTATGTCAAATGGACGCTAATTTTTCTGTTGCTACACAATACATTCACTTATCTACACATTTACGAAACGAGTTATACATGGCAGGAAACAGCCATAAAAATAGTACGTACCATTATTATGACCGGCGGAGAACAGTTGCTGGGTGGATATTGGTTCTTAATCTCGCTAACCTGGGCTTCCATAGGCACTATCGTTATTTTAAGCGCACTTCGAAATAAAAACAAATTAACAAACGTCCATATATGGGAGGGGGTAATTTTAGCTGTGCTAATTGCTTCGACAGAGCATTTGCTGCCATTTAAACTACCAGCCCAGTTTGGGCCACAAACATTCCTGGCATTGGCATTTTTCATGAGTGGTTACATTTACCGCAAGAGCGGATTGAACAAAAGCAAACATCTGTCTCAATTATACGTACTTTTGCTTTTAATTCCGGCTATTGTTTCCGTATTCGCAGATTTGTCAATGTCAACGGCGGAAGCGCTATCCGGAGGGTATTTTGTAGTTGCATTGTCGGGAATAATTGGTTTTATACAATTGGCAAAGAAGCTCGAACATGACAAAGTTGTGGCATTGTTCAACTACATCGGAAACAAGACTCTGTATATCCTGACTTTCTACTTCCTTGCTTTCAAACCAATCAGCTATATTCTTATAAGATTGAATGGCCTGCCAATTTCTGACCTCTCGCAATTCCCTGTCTTGAAAGAGACAAGCAGTTGGATGTGGACAATCTATACAGTTGCCGGTATCTGCCTGCCGTTATTGGTTTGGGAGTTGTTCCACCTTCCTTTTTTGAGGTTTAAGAAAATAAAAAATAAATCTAACTACTATGAATCTCTATCTCTGCTGATTTGGGAATTGAAAAATAAAGTAGTTAAGTGTTTGATGAATCTTACACACACTAATCACTTCCGGAAAGTATAAAAGTATTGTCTCCTATCATTCTTGGGCAACTTAATACCTCTAAACAGAATACTAACATAAACCTCTTACCATATGCAAGAATCTCGTGTTAAGAAAAGCCTACTGAATGCACGAATCAACCTAATTTGTTATTTCGTATCGTTAGCAGTAGCCTTCTTTACTCGCAAAATATTCCTTGATCGGTTAGGAACAGAATTTATCGGTTTTACTGGCACCTTGCAAAGTCTGTTAGGCTTCCTAAATATGGCAGAATTAGGCGTTAGCAGTGCTATCGGTTACGTTCTCTATAAACCCATTTTTGATGATGACCATTCTAAAATAAACGAAATAATTTCCGTATTTGGCTATCTGTACCGTTGCATAGGTTTATTCATCATTGGGGCGGGATTTATCTTGTCGCTATTCCTACCCCTGATTTTCCCTAATACAGATTTCTCGTGGGGAGTAATTTATCTGGGGTATTATTCTTATTTGACTTCTTCATTATTGACTTATTTCGCAAACTATAAAATGACATTACTTTCTGCCGACCAGCGCAATTACGAAGTAATGGGGTACTACCAAACGGTTGTTTCAATGAAGATGCTCATGCAAATGGCATTAGCTTATTTCGTATGCAGCTTTTCTTTATTCCTTGTCACTGAATTGGCATTCGGAATTCTTTATTCAATAGTTTTGAATATGCGTATTCGTAAGGTTTACCCTTGGCTACAAGCTGATGTAAAGATTGGTAAGCGGTTATTTAAGAAATACCCTGAAATAGGTAAATATATCAAGCAATTATTTGTGCACAAGATAGGTTCATTCGTACAATCACAAGTAACTCCATTTCTTATTTACTCCTATGTGACATTGCCTATGGTAGCTGTTTATGGTAATTATACACTGATAATCCAGAAACTCCAAGGACTATTAGGTAGCGTACTTGATAGTACGAATGCCGGCGTGGGGAATCTTATCTCTCAAGGAAATCAAAATATCATATACCGAACCTATAAAGAGTTACTCTCATTCAGAGCTTTTTGTGCAGGATATTTTAGTATCATAACCTATACATTTATCAATCCGCTCATCTCTATATGGCTTGGTAAACAGTATATGCTCGATGATTACATTGTATTTTTGATTATAGCGCAATTATATCTAAGTATTCAACGTGGAGTAAATGACCAGTTCTTATTTGGATACGGATTGTTTTATGATACTTGGGCACCGATTGTCGAATCAATAATCTTCGTACTAGTCGCAATACTTGGAGGAACTCTGTGGGGACTTTGTGGCGTATTGATGGGCCCCATCATTTCCATAATAAGTATAGTCTATATTTGGAAACCGATTTTCTTGTTTAGACGAGGGTTCAAGAAGGGAGTCTGGAGATATTGGGGATTGCTAATTGTGAATATCATAATAACATATACTATATGGATAACGACTAAGCACATATTTTCTCTATTTGATTCGTCACGCTATTTAAATAATAGCTGGTCTGATTTCTTATTGGGAGCTTTTCTATTTTCAACTATTTGTTTCCTACTTTATTTCATCTTACAAATAATATGTTTTTCCGAATTTCGGATGCTTATCCTGAGATTGACCAAAAAAAAATGACCATTTCTATGAGTTTTATACAAAGTCTAAAACAAGATGTCTACACCTAAAGTTTCAGTTATCATTCCAGTCTATAATGTAGAACCTTACATTGAACGATGTGCCCGAAGTTTGTTTGAGCAGACTTTGGAAGAAATAGAATATATCTTCGTTAACGACTGCACGCCTGATGCTTCTATGCGGATACTACAAAATGTATTGGGAGATTATCCGCAGAGGAAGAACCAAATAATAATCATCAACCAGCCGTACAATATGGGAGCTGCCAAAGCTCGTGAAATAGGCATAAAGGTTGCCAGCGGAGAGTATATCATCCATTGTGACAGCGACGATTGGGTGGATAAAGAAATGTATCGCACCATGTATGAAAAAGCGGTGAAGAGTAGATTAGACTGCGTACTTTGTCGCTCGATATATTATACAGACGGTAGTTCACATAAGATGATAAAATATACTTTTAAAGAAGACAAGATGAAGTTCATTGCCGAACTTATTTATGGCAGAACATCTGTCAGTCTTTGTAACAGACTGGTTAAGAGAGATATTTATCAACTCCATGATTTCATATATCCTACCGATCACATGATGGAAGACAGAGTCTATTCTATTCAAATTTCTTATTATGCCCAGTCACATGGCTGTGTTGATAGTCCTTTCTATTATTATTATCAACGCTCCGATTCGGTGTGCGGCAACACCTCTAATGAGGGAATGCTGCACAACTTCCATCAAGCAAGTGCAAATTTTGCAATTATAGAGCATTTTTTGCGAGAAAAAAAACTGCTAAGCGAATACAAGGATGCTCTATTCCATTTTGAGTTTGTAGTGAAAGGCTTCCTTATTCCATTGCTGAAAAAAAACAATAAATATCGCCGTCTGTGGATGAACAGTTTTCATAGGGGAATAAGCAGAATATGGTTGTCCAGATCAATACCATGGATAATGAAAGTTATCTCATTCTTCATCGTAATCGGAGCCTATCCTGCCATTTACAAGCTATCGCACATCAGAAGAAAATTAACCAAACAAAACAAGTAAGTTATGACTTGGAACAATATTCAATGGAAACTACGAATGTTAATGTTTGACTGTTATCAAATATCAACAAGCAAGATAGATAAAAACATTTCAATATTTTGTAATAACTGCATAGGAGCATTTGTTGCGCATGACTTTCGACTTCCATTCAATTCTCCTACGGTAAACCTGATGATACCTCCATCCGACTTTATTGAGTATATTGCCAACCTCGAATATTACACCAATGCGCCCATCGAACCAACAAAATCCGACCAATCATGGCCAATTGCTTTGCTGGGAGGTAAAGTACATATACATCTAATTCATTACAAAACAGTTGAGGAAGGGGTTCTCGCTTGGCGGCGGCGAGAGATACGTATTAATGCGAAACGGATGTATTTCGTACTAATCGAAACCGACGGTTGTACCTACGAAGACCTGGAACGCTTCGACCAATTACCCTACAAAAACAAAGTAGCCCTAACCCACAAGTCCTATCCACAAATCAAATGTGCTCATTATATAAAAGGATATGAAAATCAGAATGGAGTAATTGATTCTTATCGTTTCCACAAGATACTTCCGTTACGAATTTATGACCAATTCAATTGGATGAAGTTCTTAAAACAAGTATAAGTATATGATACCTAAAAAATAATTATCAAAATATATACATAATGGTTATAGCCAAAGAAATAAATAAGCCAAGACGAGAGATGAATATTGAACTATTTAGAATATATTGTATATTCTTTATTGTTTTCGGGCATCTATATGGTAGTTATTTACAAATAAATCCAAGCAGCTGGCTATTTAGTATTACAAAGCTATTGGGTTGTTGTGGTGTAGATGGATTTATTTTTATTACGGGTTATTTTTTAGTCAATGCGAAGTTCAAGATGGAGCGAATATTTCGTGTACTGATAGAAGCAACCTTTTATACCGTAGCAATCAATATAGTTTTGATAGCTATAGGAAATAAAGAAGTCACTATATTTGAACTTCTGAAATCATTTTGGATATTGGGGCCAACTCATTTTAACTTATGGTTTATCACCAAATACTTGGCTTTATTGGTAATGCAACCTGTACTTTCAAAGATAGCATGTTCTTTCACAAAGCGTCAGTATCAAGTAGCGTTAGCTGTACTTTTGTTGTTCAATCTTGATTTTATTTATGGATTTCCGTTCGGTGATCAATTGGGCGGACCTTGGAGTCTTATGTGGTTTGTATGTATTTTCTTCGTTGCTGGTTATGTGAAATTATACGGATTGGGAAAGTTGAATACAAGTTTGAGGTGGAATGTGGTGCTATTCTTTATTCTGGGAATAGTCTCAATATTCTTATCTGATTTTCCAATAATATCGTTAGAGTATAATTCTCCGATCACATTTGCAAAGTCTGTGATAGCCTTTTTAATTTTCAAGAACTGTAACATTATGCAAGGAGGAGGAATTCACTATATTTCACCACATATTCTCAGTGTTTACATCATACATCAACATTATTGGTTAATTCCGATTATCACGACTTTTACAGCATCTATCATGCCAGAACAGACTTCTCCATTGCGAACGCCATTTCTGTTAATGATTACATCAGCAATTTTTACGGCATGCGTATGTATTGATAAATTAAGAATGCTATTGTTTAAATTCATCGGCTTAGACCGTCTCGTAAGTATTACATCCGAGAAATGCACTAATATTATTTCCAATTTTATAAATAAATAGAGATATGATTCCTAAAAAAATACACTTTTGCTGGTTGAGCGGAGATGAATATCCGCCGCTAATTAAGTACTGTATAGATACCTGGCACAAAATATTACCGGATTATGAAATTGTGCTTTGGGATACCAAGCGCTTTGATATAAGTTCAGTACCTTGGGTAAAAGATGCCTATGAAGCCAAAAAATTTGCTTTTGCAGCTGACTATATCCGTGTTTATGCTTTATACACAGAAGGAGGAATTTATCTTGATTCAGATGTTGAAATGATAAAATCATTCAATCCACTGCTAAACTACAAATCGTTTTTAGGATACGAAGCTTCTACTCATGGCATTGAAGCTGCCATTATGGGAGCAGAACCCGGCATGTCATGGTGTAAGAAAGCTTTAAACTTTTATGAAGAACGACGATTTTCTATGGAATATATAAGAGAGAATGGATTCCTAGCCCCCAATGTAATAAAAATGGCTTTGCAAAAAACTTATCCGAACGAAAAAATAGAATCGGGTAAAAAGGAAGTGAATATCAATGATGGAGAATTACTGATATGTCCGGCCAATTATTTTTCTCCCATAAAATATGACATAGAAAAATGTTATTTGGATGGGAAAAATAATGCCGACAAATATAAACGTGATCCACATACATTCTGTATCCACCGCTTTAACGCATCATGGACAACTAGACCTTCTCGCAAATTACAGTTATGGGATTATTTAAAAAAACGATTACAAGAAACATTGGCTTCACTTTCTAAAAAGTAACCAGCAATAAAGTAATTTTCTATATTAAATGTTATATGTTAATCCCAATAATCTTACTTAATTATAATTCTTCGGAAGATTGCCGTAAATGTATTGGCTTTTTAAAACGTCAACAAGGTGTCGAATTAGAAATCATCATCGTAGATAATTGTTCTCAAGATGAAGACCGGGAACAAATAAGGTTACTATGCAGGGAACATGATTGCACTTTCATTCCTGCCTATGAAAATCGAGGGTACAATGCCGGTAACAACATCGGCCTTCGTTACGCAGCCACCCATAACTACAAATATGCACTAATAGCTAATCCAGATATGGAGTTTCCACAAACTGATTATATAGCAAAGATGGTAGATGCAATGGAAAAACGCCCTAACGTAGTAGTGTGCGGAAGTGACATTGTAGGACCAGAGGGTATTCATCAAAATCCAATGGAACGTGACGGTAATTGGCAAAGTAGTGTCTATTGGTTATTCGGTATGTTAAAATGGAAAAAGTCAATCAACAACTCTATGCCTACTATTCGTTTCTGCAATAGCCAATATTGTTACAAAGTATCCGGATGCTGCCTATTAGTACGCATAGACTATATGCGAAGCATAAATTATTTCGACGAAAATGTTTTTCTTTATACAGAAGAGGCTATTTTGGCTAAACAGATAGAACGTGACAACAAACAAATGTATTACTTAGCTGAAGCACGAGCAATACACCGTCATATAAAAAGTGAAAAAGGAGATCCGATAAAACATATTCGCCAATGGAAAAAATCGCGCATTTATTTTATCAAGTATTACAGTAGTGATACGTGCATGGGAAAGCAAATATCCATCATTACTATGCGCTTATATGTAGCTATTATAACAATAATATTGAGATTAAAAAAAAGATGAGAGAACGTACCCAATATATTGATATAGCAAAAGGAATATCCATTATCTGCATCGTATTGCTCCATTTCGAAGATGGGTTATTTCCACAACAACTGAACACATTCATTGGCTCCTTTATGATTTCAATGTTTTATATAGTTGCCGGATGGATTGACGCACTACACCACGAACAGCGCACGCTGAAAGAATTAATAAAAAAACGGTGGAGGCAACTTGGTATACCATATATATTGTGGACAATCATAATCCTTGTTTTCGACTGTATACTGTGGACTTTAGATTATTATGACAATTATTTCATAGGAAGAGAGGTGTACAAAACACTAACTCTCCGTGGGATAGGTACATTATGGTTTCTTCCTGCATTGTTCAGTGGAGAAATTTTGTGGTACATTATACGCAAAAAAAAAAGCATATCAATAATATTAATCACTCTTGCACTGATATTGGTATATCAACATTTTTATTATAATATTTTCGATGGGCGTACCGATTCTTCAAGTAAGATTATTGAGGCACCATTCCGTACTGTAAGTAATGTGTTATCCGCTTGGATTGGAATTGCTACAGGGTATGGATTTTGCCGGATGCGCTTATCATATCCCGTTTTGTTTAACAACAAAAGCAAACAAATCTGCTTCGGACTATTGCTATGCCTCATCGCATATTATACTGCCAATTACTGGCCAATCCCATTCTTGTGGGGACTATTGGCTCCTCTCTTAGGTCCTATTGGAATAATACTCATAATAATGGCTATCGAAAAGTGGAGTATATTAGCCTACTTCGATTACTGGGGGCGTCATTCCCTGATACTAATGGTTACGCACTATTCAATTATACAGGTAATCTGTGAAATAATAAATAAGACCATATATAATGAACCTCATTTAACCGGCTATCACGCTCTCTATTTTTTTATCGTCACAATGATAGTCGAGTATTTTATTGCAGAACTTATACATCGCAGGATGCCATTCTTATTAGGCAAACATTAATATGAACAAGATTCTTAAATATATATCGCTACTATTCTCGGCACAGAGCTATACGTTACGCAATTTCACTACATTTCTTCTATTGCTATTTTGTATTCAGTATATTCCTATTGAAAGTCGTGCAGGAGTCAGTTGGCTGAAAGTTGCTGTAATGGCAATCTGCCCTTTCATTTTCTTACTGAAAACAGCGAAAATATCTAAGGCGCTATATCTGGCTACAATTTATCTGAGCATAATGTGGATTGTCAGTCTGATTCATTATGAAACGTTCAGGGCAAGTACTTTAATTTATACCACACTATTCCTTTTACTATATGCTACTTACTATAATTTATTGTATTGTAACCATGTCTTTGATATTGATTATTTCATCAAATTATTAAAAGGTTTAATACTAGCCTATTCTGTCTGTTTGTTAATTCAACAATTTTTTATTTTGATAGGAATTGTTCAATTCCCAATTATTAATCTTGTACAGGTTCTTAATCGAAGCTTTGGAGCAAACTCTCTATCGTTTGAACCATCTTCCTCCGCACGTATTATGGCGGTAGCCTATTTAGGATTATTACGAATGTATGAACTCAAAAAGGGACGGTTACCTAACATCAAAGAACTGTTTCAAGAATTAAGATGGTCAAGTATCGGCTTTCTTTGGGCTATGTCGACTATGGATAGTGGTACAGCTTTTGTTGCATTAGGAATACTATCTATCCTATTCATAAAGAGGCAATATTTACTTAGTATCGTTCCTACACTTATAGCTATATATTTCATTATTCCTTCTATTGAATTTGAGCCTCTTCAGCGTGCTCGTAACGCCGTAGAAGTAACATTAACGCTTGAAACAGAAAGTGTAATAGAAACAGATGGCAGCGCAGCAACACGCATAACTCCGTTGATTAACACAATTAAAAACATTGATCTGTTCAATTTAAATTCATGGGTTGGATATGGCGCAGATTATGTCAAGAGATTTAAAGGACCTGTGGAACAAATGAAAAAACAAATGATAGGAAGAATCCAAGAGTTTGGTCTTTTTAGTTTCATCATTATGCAAATGCTTATTTTTTCTTGTGCTATTCGAAAGGTTTTGTCAGTAGAGACATTATTGTGGCTTTTCCTTTTCAGCATGACATTCGGGAATGTGTCCTATACTTGGGGTGCTATTATGATATTCACTGCTGTACGCTATTTCCAAGAACAATATGAACAAGAATTATTAGTAATTACTGAATAAATTAATTTTCTCCAAATGATTCCTGAAATAATTCATTATTGTTGGTTTGGCGGCAAAGAAATGCCAGCCAAAGAAAAATTGTGTATCGAAAGCTGGAAGAAGTATTTCCCAAAATATAAGTTCATAAAGTGGAATGAAGAAAATTTCGACTTAAACTCCTCTACTTTCTGTAAGCAAGCTTATGACATGAAAAAATATGCTTTTGTCAGTGATTATGTACGTACTAAAGTTCTTTATGAATATGGTGGATTATATTTTGATACAGATTACGAAGTATTAAAACCTATAGATACATTAATAAAGGGTAATAACAATGTTTTAGGATGGGAAAATCACTCGAATATTGGTACGGCGTTTATGGCTTTTGAAGCAAAACACTTCGTAATGAAACGTTTCCTGGAATATTACAATACTCATTCTTTCATAGATAAAAAGGGACGTATAGATAATACCGCCAATGTTTCTATATTAACCGATATTCTTATAGCTGATGGAGCAAAGTGTGACCGCACATTGCAAATAATAAAAGATTTGATTATATATCCAAGAGAATATTTCTATCCTAAACGACTTGGTGAAAACCAATTCAGACTATCTGATGACACTTATGGTATACACCATTACTCTATGAGCTGGCTCACTGAACGTCAGAAGCGAAGAGGAAATAATATATTTTGGGTAAAAGTGATGCGTCCATTGCTAAAAAAATGCCGCAGTCTTTTCCTAAAAATAATAGGAAAAGAATCAGTTCGTACACTCGAAATCAGAATAAGAAACTTCATGAAATAATCATAGTAGCGATGAATAAACATTGGGATAAAAAACATGGAACCATATTGATGGATTTAATAAAAGAGTTAGATAAAAATCAAGTCAGATACTTCATTCTTCGAAATTATGAAGGTTTGCCGGAGACTAACCAGTCGAAGGATGTAGATATTATTGTGGAGCCTTCCAAAGTTAAAATTGCTAATACAATTCTGCCAAGTATCTATAAGCAGCATGGACTGTCGCACTTGTATATGATACGATTTACCGACGTTTATTGTTGGCATGGCATGGATATAGAGCAGCATTTAAGTATTCATATTGATATTATCGGAGGTTATCGAGTAAAAGGATGTGAAGTCTTCACATTTGATGAACTCTATGAACATACATCTGAATACAAAGGATTCAAAGTAGTTGATCCATTATATGAAGGAGTGATGGTATTTGTATACAAACAATTCGGGTATAAAACCCCTAAACTAAAAGAGGAATACAAGCAAGTCATATCTAAAACGAATCAGCTCTATCCTGAATTTACCTCCATACTTCAGAGAATTTTAGGAGATAAACTAGCACAAGTCGAACTGGAATTCATTGTTCAAGGAGATTATGACAAGTTGTTATCGAAGCATAAGGAACTAACCCAACAGTTACGCCACTACGCATTGAGAAAAGCCCCCTTATCGTGTTTAATTCATACCATGAAGTTCTATGCGTTGAAGTTATGTCGATTGGTATTATGTCGTCGTAGGTATGTAAAGTCCTTCTCTGTGATGGCTCCTGACGGAGCGGGCAAAACAACTTTTTTGAATAGCCTTGTAGAAGAAATGGCCTTCTATTTCACAAAAGATACAAGTTGCGGGCATATTTATCATTTCCGCCCTACTATTCTGCCTAATTTGGGAGAAATAGGAGAAAAAGTGGGGATAATGGAACAAGACACCAACTATTCCGTTCCTCATCGCGCAAAACCAGTAGGTATAATGAGTTCTTTCACAAGGATTACTTACTACTGGATTGATTATATATTGGGATGGTTCATAGTAACAACGAAAGATATTCTGCACGATCGTTTCACAATCTTCGACCGTTATGCTTATGACTTAATTGTCGATCCAGGTCGTACACGGCTCAATTTGCCCATATGGATCAGGAAAAAATTTGTAAAATTTATGCCGGAACCTCGTTTGTCTTTTTATATCAAAGTGGCCCCCGAAGAGATTTATCGCAGAAAACAGGAATTGCAATTGGATGAGATTAAACGGCAAGTATCTGACTACGAGAAATTGGTCTCTACTAATAAACGTATACTCCCAATTGACGGAAATCGTCCAGTGCAGGAAATGGTAAACGATGCAATTAAAATGATTTTAGACCAGTTTACAATAAAATTAAAATAATATGCAACTATGGAAAACGAAAAAATAAATCAGAGAAGATGCTCTTTTTCTCTATTATCATTCCAGTATACAATGGTCTTTCCTATATTATATTGCGTATTTTCTACATTAACAATTCCCTTGTTTAGAATACTCAGATATATTCACCGCTACAAGACTGCAAAACGAAGAAATAAGGAATAAATGGAAAAAGATAAACTTAAATTATTTATCTCCGCCTACGCTTGTGAACCGGATTTAGGTAGCGAAATCGGTGTGGGCTGGCATTGGGTACTGGAGATGTCCAAGTACTTTGAGCTATGGGTATTAACTCGCAAGAGCAATCAACATACTATCGAACCTTGGATTACTAAACATCCCAAATACAACCATATACATTTCCTTTATTACGACTGGCCCAAATGGGCACGGTTTTGGAAAAAAGGTTTGCGAGGTGTACGCACTTACTACAATATCTGGCAGTATTGCACTAATGACATCGTGAAACGAACAATGCAGAAAAATGACATTCACATATTCCATCACCTTACTTACGGCAATGTACTCTGGAAGGTGAGTAAATATGGACAAACGCAATTTTTCGTATGGGGACCAGTTGGTGGATTAGAGAGTATTCCTTCAGAATACTCCCGTCATTACAATAAGAAATCGCAAATCATAGAGAAAATCCGGAGGATAGCAATATCAGCAACATTTTATAACAGAGGTTTTAGACAACGTTGTAAACAGGCTAATCTAATTCTTTGTAAGACAGAAATAACCCATAAGCGAGTACCACAGAAGTACGCAAACAAAGCAATTCTTTTTACTGATGTGGCAGCAGATATTATCAACACACCAAGAGTATCCCAAAAGAAAAATGATACGATTGAATTTATCACTGTAGGACATCTGGATGCATGGCGAGGTTTTGACCTAACGATTGAAGCTATGGCAGAAGCTATAAAAGAAAATACTCATCTTCATTTGACAATCGTTGGGGATGGATCGGACAAGAAAAGACTTGAAGAACTTATTAAAAAATTTAAGTTGGAAAAGGCTGTGACACTTACAGGAAAAGTTCCTATGGAAACTTATAAAACAATGATGGATAGAGCAGATGTTGTGATTAACGCTGCCCTAAAAGAGGGTGCTGTTACCGTATCATTCGACTGCATGGCTATGGGTAAACCGTTGATTTGTCTGGATACCACCGGTTACACCCGCTACTTTACCAATGAATATGCCATCTTAATTCCGCAAACCGGAAGAAAAGAAGTCATCCGGAATATAAAAGACGGAATATTACGTCTCACAGACTCAAAAGAACGGGAAGTACTGGGACAAAGGGCACAAGAAACCTCCTTCAAATTCTCATGGGAGAATCACGGGAAAGAAATTCGCGATGCGATTGTCAAGGCTTATATATCTTATTCTTCTAAATAAAATAAATGCAAGTCGATTCTATTTTAGAACGTTTTCTAATAAAGGGAACAGGTAAACATCTATATCGTTTTTCTAATGCTGACGGTAAAACCTGGCTGATGCCTGCACATAATATGCAGGTGGCAATGAATCTTTACCAGCCCAGCGGACGAAATGGAAAAATGGTGAAAGCGTTACTTCCGCGGCTACACCGTCTACCATTCGTTCCCAAAGTCATCCATGCGAAAAGTGTGTATTATGACATAAATAATGAGTTGAAGCGGTTGTTTTATCAGTTATTCCACGAAGCGGAGATCGATTTTTCGATTTTCTGCGGTACTCCTTGTGTACATCAGAAGATTACAATGCAAATCAGCAAAGACAAACGTATTTTAGGCTATTGCAAGGTGACGGACAGTGAGAATATTGCTACTTTGTTCAAAAGCGAAGCCCATATTCTAAAAGAGTTGAATCAAAAAGGATTAAAGGAAACACCAGTATGCATGTTCTGCGGAGAAACAACAGATGGAATAAAGTTGTTCGTGCAAAGTACAGTAAAAACCCGGAATTCACAAGTTGTGCATAAATGGACAGCATTACATGAAGATTTTCTTGACAGACTCTATAAAAGCACCCATCAACTCATTACTTTTGAGCAAAGTGATTACTACCGGACATTAACTGATTTACAGTTGCATATCGAATGGCTTCCCCAAGAAGTGGATGTCACATTGGTAACGACTGGCATTAATCGGATATTGTTGCAATACCAAAAACAGGAAATGGATTTTTCTACCTATCACGCTGACTTCACTCCATGGAATATGTTTATGGAGAACGGACAATTATTTGTATTCGATTGGGAATATGCACGGCTTACCTACCCTCCCAAGTTAGATAAATATCACTTCTTTACTCAAACGGCATATTTTGAGAAGCATTGGAGCGTTTCACAGATTATCGAATATATAAATTCAGAAAATGGAAAATGGATAGACCGGGAAATGTATTCACTCTATTTATTGGAGATAATATCCCGTTTCGCTATTCGTGAGAAAGGGAACATAAACAGAGAAATGGTTAAATCATTTCAAACCTGGATATCCTTACTAAAATATTTACAGGAATGAACCGTATTATCTGTTTCCACCTCTTTAACGACTACAGTGGCAGTCCCAAAGTACTAAAAATGGTGCTGGAAGGCTTACTCCAAAAGGGGTATCAAGTAGATTTAATATCTTCCAAAGGTGGCACACTGGATGAATTACTGCATTACAAGAACTTGCGTAAGTACTCTTACTCTTACCGTTTTTCCAATAATCCAGCAATAACAATACTGCGCTATAGTACTGTACAGATTTACACCTTTTTATTGGCGTTCCGCTGGCTATTCCATAAAGATGTGGTATTCTACATCAACACTTTACTTCCTATCGGACCAGCATTAGCCGGGCGCATCATGGATAAACACGTAGTTTATCATTATCACGAGAACGCATTTGCAAAGGGGGCATTCTATAAGGCACTGGCTACTGCCATGCAGAAGTTAGCACATGAAATCATCTGCGTATCAGAATATCAAGCATCATTCCTGCAACGGAAAAAAGGTGTAACAGTTGTACCCAATGCTCTGCCAAAGAATTTCGTAAACAGACTGACTCCCAATCTTCAAACAGCCTTTGAGCGAAAACAGATTTTAATGCTCGGTTCATTGAAATTGTATAAGAGTCCACTAGAGTTTATCGAACTCGCACAAAGATTACCACAGTTTACTTTTGAATTAGTGGTGAACGATACGCAGGAAAACATTAACTGCTTTATGAAGGAACACAAGATAAATATCTGCAAAAACCTGACCATATATCCTCGACAGAATGATGTTGTACCTTTCTACAATCAGGCTTCACTCGTTTTGAATCTTTCCGATAAAGAACAGGTAGTAGAAACATTCGGACTGACGGCATTGGAAGCAATGACTGCCGGATTGCCAGTGATAGTGCCCACAGAAGGAGGAATTGCAGAAATGGTTGTAGACGGAGAGAACGGTTACAAGATAGACGTACAAGAACTGGATAAAATAGCCAATGCCATCAAGAATATTCTATCGGATAAAGCACTATACACACTATTGGCAACTAATGCTTTAAAATACTCTGAAAAATTTAATGCTGGCAATATGATTGGACAAATTACAAAAGTACTCGCCACATAAAAAACAGGCCACTTTCTGAGCCGCTGCATAATGTTGCACCTCAAAAAGTAGACACTGGAAGGTAGAAAAAAGATAGAGATTGGTTA